>Ga0208639_1001563_pt1 | contig 14754 bp, 16 predicted proteins | sample ETNtaG_33_FD_185772 | JGI IMG/M metagenome (GOLD analysis project Ga0208639, IMG submission 185772) | Marine microbial and viral communities from oxygen minimum zone, Eastern Pacific Ocean - ETNP201310SV76 (SPAdes) (version 2) | ecosystem: Environmental > Aquatic > Marine > Oceanic ...
GCTGCACATTTTATGTTTTCGTTTATATTATTATCTACTTCTAAAGCTTCTTTTTTTGAAATAATTTTTATATCTGCGCCATACTCTCTTCTTACCTTTGATCTTTCATTAAGCAATTTTTCTTCTTCATCGGTAAAAGCTAAGCAGAGTCCATTTTTTTTTATTACATCTATCCCTTTAGTAAGCCATTTGTCCGTGTTCATCCATAGTTCCCAACCTTTTTTTGCGTAAGGGATTAACTTGGCTCTAGTCATATGCATAGTTAAGGTTCCGGCGTTTACGCCTGAGGCACCTCTGCAAATTGATCCTTTGTCAATTAAACAAACCTTCATGCCATTTTTAGCTAAATTTAATGCGGTAGTTGAACCATTAATACCTCCACCAATTACAGCTGCATCAAAGATTTTTTCCATAAACTATAACGGGGCCTCCTCCACTTTTGTAATTTCTTCATATTTAAAATCACCAATAGATTTATCTAGGGGCACAGGTCTTAAAGGAGATCTACCAGTTAAATATCCTAAATCTTCTATTTTACAATTTAATTGATTAGAAACGACCGATGCAATAGCATATTGACAGGTTCTACCTTGGCATGGTCCCATACCACATCTAGTCCATGTTTTAATTTGATTTAAATCTTTTGCTCCTTTTTCAGTTGCATGTATTATATCTTTTTTTGTAATATCTTCACATCTGCACAAGATTGTGTTGTCTGCAATTTCCTTTATTAATTCTTTTGGAGTAGAGTTTAAATTAGCTATAGCTTTAGCAAAAATTTCATATCTATTCAGTCTTCTTAAAATTTTATTAGATAAATTATTAAATTCTTTTTCATCAATAATTTTTTCATCATAGAGAAGAGCACATGTTGCTAAAATTCCTTTGTCATATGCGGCTATTGCTCCAGAGATTCCTGATCCATCTCCAGTTACGTACAAACTTTTAATTGATGATCTAAAATATTTATCTATTTTTGCTATCCACCCTCCTTTAAGTTCATTATAAATATGATCTGCTCCTAGCAATCTTGTAATGTCTGTACTTGGGATAAGACCGTGTCCGACCGCTAAAACTTCAGTGTTAATTACTTTTGTTTTATGATCATTAATACCTTTTAATTCAACAGACAAACCTTTTTCATTTTTTATAACTTTGTTAACCATTGAATTTGAATAAATTGGAATTCTAGAAATTAATATTTTTAACATCCAAAAGATTCCTTGTAGAAAATTATGTGGATTTGAAATCAAAGCAAAGGTCGATTTCAACCAATCAGACTTACTACTTGTATCAATTATTGCATCAACTTTCCCTCCAAATTTTAAAATATAATACGCTACCAATATTAATAACGGTCCATTTCCTGCTAATACTATGTTTTTTCCAGGAATTATTTGATGAGATTTTAAAATCAGAGTGCAAGCAGCCAGCCCTATAACTCCTGGAATAGTCCATCCTTCAAACGGTATAATTTTTTCATAAGTTCCAGTTGCAAGTATCAAATTTTTAGTTTTCCATTTTACTGTGCCATTTTCGTTAAAAGCATCAACTCTAAATCCAGGAGAAACTTGCCAAACAGTATGATTGTAAGCGGTATCGACATTATGTTTTTTTAAATCTTCTGAAAATTTTTTTTGGATTAAATTTTCTTTTAATGATTTTTCATTTTTTTTTATATAAGATTTTGGGGGAGCTCTATAAATCTGACCTCCAGTATTTTGGCTACTATCAATAATTAATACTTTTAATCTTTTTTCGGCACATTTGATTGCAGAGGCAACACCACTTGGACCAGCACCAATGACTATTACATCATATTCTTTTTTAAGACTCATTGAGATCTCCAGTTTTAATTATCATTCCTTCTTCTATGAAAACGTTACAAGAAGTTACTTTCTTTCCATTAAGTAAAACTACACATTCTTGACAAGAACCCATCAAACAGAACATTCCTCTGTTTTCATTTTTTATTGGTGAAAGTCTTAAATTTTTTTGGTTTGAGATGAATAATACTATAGACAAACATTCTCCTTCGAATGCTTCTAAAACTTTATCATTAACGATTATTTTTACTTTTTTTCCTCTTTCAAAATAATCAGAAATTCTCAAGTTCACTGTCTTATAGTAATCATGTCCACCTCTTTTTAGAATTCAACTTACAATTTAAAAAAAAAATTATATAAAAAAAAAAAAAGATGTCCAGAACAAGCTATACTTTATAAAACTTATAAAAGTAAGTAAACTCATTGATTTAAATCAAATAATTTAGAATTGTTCAAAATTGTTTACATTGTCTATTTATAATGATTAGATTTAACAATCAAAAAAATCTTTATTTTGAAAGGGGAAAATAATGTTTAATAAAATAATAAAGTCATTTGTCGCATTAATGATATTTTTGGCATTGACATTTACTGTCCAAGCTAGGTCTTTAGATGAGATAATGAAGTCGGGCGTTTTGAAAGGTGGAGTGAATCCCGGTTTACCTCCATTAGCAAAGTATAATGAAAAAAATGAACTAGTTGGATTTGATGCTGATATCATGGCGAAATTGGCTGAGATGTTAGGTGTAAAATTAGAACTGGTTAAAGTAGGCTCGCCAGACAGAATACCTTTTGTTGCAACTGGTAAAATCGATATAGTAATGGGAGCTCTTACTAGAAACTACAAAAGACAAAAAATTGTAGACTATACCGTTCCAGTTCATACTGAGGTTTTTGGTGCTTTGACCACAAGTAAAAAACCATTTGCTGCAGTTATGGATATGAACAGAGATGATGTGAAATTAGCACAAGTCAGAGGTTCTATGCCAGCAGGATGGGCTAAGAAAAATCTTCCAAAAGCTAAAATTACTCTGTTTGACAACTATCCGGATGCGATGAGATCAATAGCTCAAGGAAGAGCAGACGCAATTGTTGATGTGGTTGACTTTCTTGGTGAACACATGAATAAACACAATGTAGAATGGCAAGTTGTTGATAAAGCTATTGACACATGGTTCTGTGGAATTGGTGTCAAAAAAGGCAACTCTTCTTTACAACAATGGTTAAATGTTGCTCTATTTACATTACATAGAGCTGGTTTTGTAGATGAAACTTGGAAAAAATGGTTTGGTATTGGACAAGTTCATAGCGTTCAACCTCAACCGTACTTTTAATTAAATTTTACAAACAGGATATTATCCCCCTCTAAATTATTAGAGGGGGATGAATTATGGGATATACTTTAGTTTATACTCAGGTTTTAGAATTTTTTCCTTATTTAATTAAAGGTGCATGGATTAGTCTTCAAATAGCTGTTCTAGCCTTTTTTGGAGGAATGTTTGTTGGTCTAGTTTTTGCTACAATTAGAACTTTTGGTAATAAAATCTCTAATAAAATTGTAATTTGGTATGTAACATTCTTTACTAATACTCCACAATTAGTTCAGATATATTTTTTGTTTTTTGCCTTACCAGAATTTGGAATATTATTGTCTCCTTATGTGGCAGTTTTGGTTGGTATGACTTTAAATGCTGCTGCTTATCTTTGCGAAATTCAAAGAGCTGGATTTTTATCTATCCGGCAAAATGAATTAGATGCAGCCAAAACATTAAATTTTACATTAGTACAACAAGTAAAATATGTGATCTTACCACATATTATGAAAGTACTTTTTCCTCCACTTTCAAATCATTATATCATTATGACTCTAGGAACATCAATGGCAGCTATTTTTGGTGTAGAGGAGCTTACAGGAAGAGCATTCAATATTAATTCAGAAACGTTTAGATCAGTTGAAATTTTTTCTCTAACCGCTTTGGTTTATATAGTTATAACTTTTATAGCCACCTTTTTGCTTGCAATAGTCGGAAGATATTTTTTCAAAGCTAAAATGAGGATTATACAATAATGGAAAGATTAATCGAGGAAATCCCAAGCTTTTTTACCATTTGGAACATAATTTTTTTAGGTAAAGCAATGGGAGTTACTTTTTTGTTAACTGCCATAGGGTGTTTAATTGGTTTTAGCGTAGGAGGTTTATTGGCTATATTTAGAAAAACTAAGACATTATTTTTATTACCTTTAAGAATACTTATAATTTTATATACAGAAATTTTTAGAAGAGTACCTTTTTTAGTTTCTCTATTATTAATATTTTATGTTTTTCAGATTGTAAAAATATCAGACAACTTATTTTTAATAGCGACAATTACAGTTTGTTTAATAGCCACAGCATTTATAGGTGAAATAATTAGAAGCGGAATAGAGTCAATAAATCAGACGCAATGGGATGCAGCGACTGCAATGAATTTTTCATATTTTCAAACTTTAAAAGAAATTATTTTTCCTCAAGCATGGAAAGTAATTTTGCCTCCTGCATTTAGTTTTTTTATTATGTTTATTAAAGATACAGCACTGGCTTCTCAAATAGGAGTGATGGAATTAACTTTTACGGCAAAAATATTGAATAACAAAGGATTTTCACCTTTACTATCGTTTGGAACTGTCTTAATTTTATACTTTATTTTGTCTTTCCCATTAGACAGGTTTGGAAAATATATGGAGAAAAAACTTGTATCAGATAGAAATTAAATCCTTAAACGCTTACTATGATAAATTACATGTTTTAAGAGACATTGATTTACAGGTTAAAAAAGGAGAAATTGTAAGTCTTATTGGTCCTTCCGGTTCGGGCAAAAGCAGTCTTTTAAAAATGTTGGTAGGTTTATTAATTCCAAAATCTGGAGTAGTAAGAATCAATGATCAGGCCATCAATTATCATAAAAAATTAGATTTAAGAACTGTTAGAGAAAAAATTGCAATAGTATTTCAACAATACAATTTATTTCAAAATATGAATGTATTAAAAAATGTTTGTATTGCACCAACAAAAATTCAAAAAAGAAATGCTAAGGAAGCAGAAGAACAAGCAGTAAATTTGCTTGAAAAAGTCGGATTGAAAGATAAACTAAAATCATACCCAGATGAGTTGTCTGGAGGCCAACAACAAAGAGTGGCAATAGCTAGAGCTCTTTGCTTAAATCCAGAAATATTATTGTTAGATGAAATCACTTCAGCGTTGGACCCTGAACTAGTTAAGGAAGTTTTGGATACTATCAGGTTACTTGCTTCTGAGGGCATGACTATGCTAATAGTTTCTCATGAAATGAGCTTTGTCAAAGAATTATCAAGCCGCGTTGTATTTATGGATAATGGTTCAATAGTTGAGGTTAATGAACCGATAATAATATTCGATAGTCCAAAAGAGAAAAGAACTTTAGATTTCGTAAGTAAAATTTTGAAGGATAAATGACAATTGAATTGTTAAAAGGTTCAGTTGATAATCATATCCACTGTTGTCCACATATAAACCAAAGAAGCACAAATATTTTTCAAGTAGTTGAACAAGCAGAGAGACTGGGTATGTATGGAATTGGGCTTATGGATAATTTTTCAAACACATCTGGATATGCGTCTCTGGTAAAAAAATACAAACCAAGCTTAAAACTAAAAGTTTTTGGTGGGTTAATTATGGAACCACCTTCTGGAGGTGTAGATTATGAGATTGTAAAAATTGCTATAAAATACGGATATAATAAATTTGAAGGTGCAAAATTTATTTCATTTCCCACACACCATACCAGATATGTTGCTAAACAAGAAAAGAGAAGCAAAAATTATATTAAACATTGTTTCTTTGTTCCCAAAAAAAAACCAACATATGAAACATTAAAAATATTAGATTTGATCGCAAAAAAAAATATTGTGCTTAATACTGGCCATTTATCATCAGAAGAAACTTTAACTCTAGTTAGATTTGCAAAAATAGCAGGAATTAAAAAAATTTTAGTACCGGCAACTAATTTTGATATTAATACAATATATAGATTAAAAAGATTTAATGTAAAATTCGAATTTTCTTATTTCTTTATTTCCAAAGCAACTCAAATACCACTAACCCATGTAGACGGAGAAAAACATAAAATAAAAGGAACTAATGAGGAGAGATTAAAAAATTTAATTAACAAAGCCGAACCCAAAAATGTTATTTTATCAAGTGATTGTGGTGTTTCAGTTTTACCAAAACCGCATCTAGGATTTTTAAAGTTTGTAAAAAAAATAATTAAATTTGGATTTTCAATAAAAGATATTAATTATATGATTAAAACTAATCCAAAAAATTTATTTAAAATTTAATATGAATAAAAAAAAAATTGAATCTGAATTGTTATATCTTCTAAAAAAAATTGTAAAAATAGACACCTGCTATCCTCCCGGGAGTAGCAAAAAATTTTCTGAATTTGTATGTAAATACTTAATAAATTCTGGACTTAATATAAAAACGTATGGTGTAGATAAGGAAAAAAGAAATGTTGTGGCTTCAAATTTTAAGGGTGCAAAAAAATCAATAGTTTTTAATTCACACATAGATACAGTTAGACCAATCACAAGCGAATGGAAATCAAATCCATTTGATCTTAAAATTGAAAAAAAATATTCTTTTGGTTTAGGCGCTGTAAATTGTAAAAGTAGTGCGGCGGTACATTTATATTTAGCAAAAAATTTAATAAAACTTTTTCCAAATTTGAGAGAAAATTTAGATTTTACATTTGTCACAGATGAAGAAAATTTAGGTCCTGATGGCACTCAATATTTGAGAAAAATAAAAAAAATTAAACCACACACTTTAATTTTAGGCGCTCCAACAAATAACAATTTCGTAATAGAAGAAAGAGGGGTTTTTTGGATTGAAGTTGAAGTATTTGGAAAAACATCTCACGCAGGAGAGCCCCATAAAGGAGTTAATTCAATAGAAAAATCTGCAAAAATCATTAACTCCTTAAATTTAAAATATAAAAAAATAATAAAAAAATATGATATTGGAGCTCATAAATCTACCATCAACATAGGTATGGTATCAGGTGGAGAAAATGTAAATGTTGTTCCTTTTAAAACCATAATTACAATTGATAGAAGAATTACACATAAAGAAAATATTAAAAATTCTTACTCAGAAATTAAAAGATTTATTCAAAAAATAGATAAATCAGCGAAAATACGTTTTCTTACTGGAACAAATCCTTTTAAATCAAATAAATCAAATCGTTATCTTAAAGAACTTTCTATTTCTACAAAAAGTATAGTAGGAAAAAAACCAAAATTTCTTTCATCTATAGGAGTAAGTGATGGAAGATATTTTGCAGATGATAAAGTAAATATAATTAATATAGGATCTGGTTCAGGATCTGAGGGACATAAATCTAATGAGAAATTAATCAATAAAGATTTAATTGATTACTATTTAATACTACAAAATTTTATTTCAAAACTTTAAAAATATTTATTAAAAGCTTTTTCCAGAATAAATATTTACTAAAGTTACACCTGCCACAATTAAAAACATTCCCAGAATTGCCTGCCAACTTAATGCTTGCTTGTAAAAAATGTACCCAAGTATAGCTATAGTAAAAATTCCTAAACCACTCCAAGTTGCATATACAATTGATAGTGGAAGTTTGTTTACTACAAATGTTAATAGATAGAATGCAGACAGATAAAATATTGCAAGAGCAATCGTTGGAAATGGTTTGGTAAAATTTTTTGTTACTGGAAGCAGCATTGTTCCTGCTACCTCAAAAAAGATTGCACCGATCAGAAATACATAAGTTTTGATCACTAATTCAAAATTTTATTTTCAATTAGATTTTGTTTTATTTCATCTAAAATAGCAGGATCATCTATGGTTGCCGGCATTTTGTATTCTTCTTTATCGGCAATTTTTCTGATTGTTCCTCTTAAGATTTTACCAGATCTTGTTTTTGGAAGTCTTTTAACAACTATAGCAATTTTAAATGCTGCAACTGGCCCAACTTTATTTCTAACCATTTGAACGCATTCTTTTGAAATAGTTTCATTATCTTTTGTGACACCTGCTTTTAATGCAATTAACCCAATAGGTAATTGACCTTTTAATTGATCTTTAATTCCAATAACTGCGCATTCTGCAACAGATTGGTGTTCTGATAAAACTTCTTCCATTACACCTGTTGATAATCTATGACCTGCAACATTTATTATGTCATCAGTTCTAGACATGATCCAAATATAGCCATCTTCATCAATATGTCCTGCATCATAAGTTTGATAGTAACCTTTATAGTTTGACATATAAGTTTCTTCATATCTTTTGTCTGCATTCCAAAGTGTTGGAAAGGTTCCAGGAGGAAGAGGAAGTTTAACTACTATGTCACCCATTTCATTCGGTTTAGCCAAAGTTTGATCAGGTTTAATTATTTTAACATCATATCCAGGAACTGCTTTACAAGCTGATCCATATTTTGTTTTTTGCATTTCTATCCCAGTACAATTTGAACTTATCGCCCAGCTTGTTTCGGTTTGCCACCAATGGTCTATCACAGGAACCTTTAACAAGTTTTCTGCCCACTTTATTGTATCTGGATCGGCTCTTTCTCCTGCAAGAAATAGCGTTTTGAAGGAGCTTAGATCATATTTTGAAAAGAATTTTCCTTCAGGATCTTCTTTTTTGATTGCTCTAAATGCAGTTGGAGCAGTAAACAATGATTTTATTTTATATTCTGAAATCATTCTCCAAAATACGCCAGCATCAGGGGTTCCGACTGGCTTGCCTTCAAATAATACTGTTGTGCATCCTTTGAATAGAGGAGCGTACACAATATATGAATGACCAACAATCCATCCAATATCACTTGCTGACCACCAAACATCATCTGGATCAATATTATAGATATTCTTCATGGTCCATTTAAGAGCCACTATATGACCCCCTATATCTCTAACTATACCTTTAGGAACTCCTGTTGTTCCAGAGGTATACAAAATATATGCAAGATCATTTGATCCCATTTCAACACAATCTTTATTCTTAGCATTAACTAATGCTTCTTCCCAACCAATCTCTAATGGAGCATTAAGATTTACTTCACAACCTTTTCTCTGAAAAAAGATGACTCTTTCTATTTTGTGTTTAGCAAGTTTTAAGGCGCCATCTACCAAAGGTCTGTATTCTATAGTTCTTCCAGGCTCAAAACCACATGATGCAGTGATTAGAATTTTAGCTTTACTATCATCAATTCTACTTGCTAATTCATTTGAAGCGAAACCTCCAAATACTACCGAGTGAATTGCTCCAATTCTACTGCAGGCTAACATGGCAACAACTGCTTCGGGTATCATCGGCATATAAATAACAACTCTATCTCCCTTTTTGATACCTTGATTGTCTAGTGCACCAGCAAATTTTGAAACTTTTTCTTTTAATTGGTTAAATGAGAACTTTGCTTTGTTGCCAGTAATAGGACTATCGTAAATTAATGCAGTTTTTTCTCCATTGCCTAGGTCGACATGATAGTCCAAAGCATTATAGCATGTATTGGTCACTCCATCTTCGAACCATTTGTAAAATGGTGGTTTAGATTTATTTAAAATTTTTGTTGGCTTCTTGAACCAAAACACATCTTCAGAAATATTTTTCCAAAATTCTTCAGGCTTATTGATAGAATCTTCATAAATTTCTTTATAATTATTTTTCATAACAATTTGTTTTTTGAAGTCATTTTATTCGATTTTATGTATCGGGTTGTATTTAATTTTAAAATCTCAGCAAAATCAATACTTTTTAAAGAAAAAAAAAGTCTTCTACAAACTATTTTTATTTGTTATTAACCTCAATACAATAATAGTGGCTAGACCATCTGGTTTGTCCAAGGTTTAGTTTTAAACTAAAAAACTAATTATTGAGGGAATTTTTTATGAGGACAATTAAAACGTTAGCTTTAGCTTTACTTGCTCTTGTTGGAGTAACTACAGCAGCTAATGCAGCTACTGCCTATTTAGCAACAGATGATTTTACAGGTATTACATTCTGGTTAATTTCAATGGGTATGTTGGCGGCTACAGCGTTTTTTTTTATAGAGCAGTCCAATGTTTCTGCGGCTTGGAGAAAATCGGTAACGGTAGCAGGATTAGTAACTGGTATAGCATTTATCCATTACATGTACTTGAGATCAGTATGGGTTGAGATAGGCGATGCACCGACTGTATACAGATACATTGACTGGTTTATTACTATACCTTTACAGCTAGTGGAGTTTTATTTAATTCTTTCAGCAGTAAAAAAAGTTAACGGTAACATTTTCTGGAGAATCTTAATTGGTGCTTTAGTAATGTTAATCGGTGGATATCTTGGTCAAGCTGGATTCATCAATCCTACACTTGGTTTTATAATCTGGATAGCAGGATGGATTTACATTCTTTATGAAATCTTTTCAGGCGAGGCAGGCAAAGTTGCAGCTAAATCTGGAAATAAAGCATTAGTAACTGCATTCGGATCTTTAAGAATGATCGTTACTATTGGATGGGCAATTTATCCGCTAGGTTACATTTTTGGTTACCTAACTGACGGAATAGATGCTAATTCACTTAACGCAATTTACAACTTAGCCGACTTTATTAATAAAATCGCATTCGGTTTGATTATATGGTCTTGCGCTGTTGCAAACTCTTCTAGAAGATAATTATTAAGAGCATAAATTTATTAAATAGGGCAGGTTTAAGTACTTGCCCTATTTTTTTTTGTGTTTATATAAATTTCCTATGGTTAAAATCAAATACATAGAACATAACAGCAAAGAGCATGAAGTTGATGTTGCCAATGGTCTTAGCGTAATGGAGGGAGCGGTTCAAAACGATATTCCAGGTATTGACGCTGATTGTGGAGGTGGAATGGCTTGTGCGACTTGCCATGTTTATGTCAAAGAAGATTGGTTTAATAAATTGCCAGAAAAATCTGAAGGAGAAGATGATATGTTGGATCAAGCTTATAAACCCAATTCAAGTAGTAGACTAAGTTGTCAAATTACAGTGTCTGATAAATTGGATGGTCTAGTTGTTCATCTTCCGGAAAAACAAGTATAATGATTGATACAGATGTTTTAATTGTCGGAGCAGGGCCAACAGGTTTATTTTGTGCACATCAGTTAGGAATCATTGGGCTTAAATGTGAAATAGTTGATAATCTCGACAAGATAGGCGGTCAATGCATTGAACTTTATCCCGATAAACCTATTTATGATATTCCTGCAATTCCAGAATGCACCGGAGAAAAACTTACAAATAATTTAATTGAACAAATAAAACCATTTAATTTTAATTTTCATTTAAGTGACAGAGTTCAAGAAATGAAAAATGAAAATGAAAAATGGATTGTAAAAACTTTAAAAGGAAAGGAATTTTTAACACCCAATATTGTTATTGCAGGAGGTGTAGGATCTTTTGAACCAAGAAAGTTTCCAACAAAAAATTGTGAAAAATTTGAAGGAAAATCCATTCTATATTCAATAAAAGATAAAAGTATTTTTAAAAATAAAAGAGTTGTTATTTTTGGAGGTGGAGATAGCGCTTTAGATTGGGCAATTGAACTTTCAAATAATTCAAAGATCTCTTTGGTGCATAGAAGAGATGAATTTAGAGGAGCTCCAGCAAGCGTAGAAAGGTTAAAAGAATTACAAAATGAAAAAAAGTTAGATGTTTTTACCGGCTATTCAATTAAAGATGTTATTGGTAATAGTTCATTAGAAAGTGTTGAAATAAAAAATGAAGAGGGCCAAAGCAAAAAAATTAATGCAGATTATGTTTTAGGTTTTTTTGGTTTGATCATGCAACTCGGACCAATTTTAGATTGGGGACTAAATGTTGATAAAAAAACCATCCCGGTAAACACAGAAAATTTTGAAACAAATAAAAAAGGTATATTTGCTATTGGAGATATTTGTTATTATCCTGGAAAACTAAAACTAATTTTGTCTGGATTTCATGAAGGCGCACTTGCAGCCAGAGGATGTTTTAAATATGCAAGACCTGATGAAAAATATAGATTTGAATTCACAACATCATCGAAAAATGTCAAGGAACTCTTAGGTATAAAAGAGTGATAGAATTATTTTCAGCTGATACTCCCAACGGAAAAAAAATTAGTATTATGCTTGAAGAGATCGATTTTGAGTACAAGGTAACTGAAGTAAATTTTTCCAAAAATGAACAATTGAATCCAGAATTCAAAAAAATCAGTCCTTTTGGCAAAATTCCAGTAATAATAGATCATAATAACAATAAAGAGGCTATTTTTGAGTCAGGAGCAATACTTATGTATTTAAGTGAAAAGAGTAACAAATTTTACGAACAGAAAGATAGATTAAAAATTAATCAATGGTTAATGGCTCAAATGGGATTAGTAGGTCCAATGATTGGTCAACATCACCAGTTCCACTATTATAATAAAGGAAAGAGTGAGTTTGGGGAAAAAAGATATTTTGAGATAACAAGAAGAATTTATCAAGATTTAGACGATAGATTGAGACAATCAGAATACCTAGCAGGAGAAAATTATACCATTGCTGATATTGCTACTTGGCCATGGATAGCAAGACATCCAAGACATGATATTGGATTAGCAAATTACAACCATCTTAGCAGATGGTTTATTGAAATTGCTAAACGTCCAGCTGTAGTTAGAGGTTATAAGTTTATGGATAAGAAAGAAGAGATATCGCTACCTTAGTTGTCAGCGTAAACTTTTTCTTCTTTTTCGTGTTTTTCTTGAGCCGCAATACATAATGTTGCAACAGGTCTTGCCATTAATCTCTTTAATCCTATCGGTTCACCAGTTTCTTCACAAAAACCATATGTAGCATCTTGAATTTTTTTAAGAGCACCATCGATTTTAGAAATCAATTTAATCTGTCTATTTATCGCTCTCATCTCAACATTCTTTTCAGTGTAAGAACTTGCTCGATCAACTATATCTGCAGATGCATTATTGTCATCCATAGAAGCATTAAATAGTGCTTCATTATTAGTTCTCTTAAGATCTTTTTTCCACTCTGTTAATTTCTGTTTGAAATATACAAGATGCTTAGCACACATATATTTTTCAGTTTCTTTTGGTATGTATTTTTTAGAGATCTTTACCATGCTTAATTTTTTGAATTTGGTGAATATATTCATGAATTATTAAGTGTCAAGGCAACATTAATTGTATAAATTGAAAAAAATGGCTTTAAATAAAAAGAATTTAGATAATTTATTTTATATTTTTGTTACAACTCATTTAATCGTTTGGACCTTAATTCCAGCTTTAACAAATAACAATTTACCCCTTGATACAATTGAAGCGCTAGCCTGGGGAAGTAATTTAGACTGGGGATTTAACAAACACCCCCCCATGAGCGCATTTGCTGTTGAAATTCTTTATCAAATCTTTGGATCAAAAGATTGGGCTTATTATTTATTGAGTCAAATTTGTGTAATTATTTCATTTATTGTTATTTTTAAATTTGCAGAAGACTTTTTTAAAAATAAAGTTTTTTGTTTATTATCTGTTTTAATATTAGAAGGAATTTACTTTTACAATTTCACAACTCCTGAATTTAATGTGAATGTTTGCTTGATGCCTTTCTGGGCACTAACAGTTTTATTTTTATGGAGAGGAGTAACGGAAAATCAATATTCAGATTGGTTTTGGTTTGGTTTGTTTTCAGCGTTAGGTTTTTTATCTAAATACTTATTTATCTATCTTGGCCTAGCGATAGATATTTATTTAATTTATTTGATTTATACAAAGAAAATTGATTTTAAATGTATTTTATCTCTAGTTCCTTTTTTTATAGTTTTATTACCTCATTTAATTTGGCTAACTGAAAATGACTACATAACAATTACTTATGGCCTTCACAGAACAGGCGGTGGAGATCAAAGCATTTTAGATCATATTATTCATCCGATAATCTTTTTAGGAAAACAAATTGGAATATTAATACCTTTCTTATTAATGATTTTCTTATTAATTTCTAAAATAAAAACTAAAATTAGTTTTAAAGACGATAAATTATTATTTTTATTGGCAATAAATATTATTCCGATGGCTTTGGTGTTGTTAACTTCTATAATTATGGGAGTTAAAATTAGAACAATGTGGATGACACCTTTCTATTTATTCTTTGGTGTTTTAGCGATATATATTTTTCAATCACAAATTAATTTAAATAAATTAAAAAGTTTTGCTACAGTATTTATAATTTTATTTATTTTTTCTCCATTTGCTTATGCTTATGTTTCAATTACACAAACAGATAAAAGAACTGATTACCAAGGAAAAAAATTTGCCGAAGAAGTTCAAAAAATTTGGAATAAAAAATATAATACAGATATAAAGTTTGTTTATGGGGATGAGTGGATTGCAGGAAATTTATCTTATCATTTAAAATCAAGACCTGAATGGAATAGAGAAGCAAAATGCTGCAAAGTTTCTGATGGTGTAAATACAATGAATTTAAATGATCGAAAATAAATTAAGATTTTTCTTTAAACATCAGATCTGGCACTTGGGTGGTACTATTGTATTATTTTATATAGGAGTTCAACTTATTGATCTTGAAAGTAATACAAACTCTTTTCTTGGTATAAGTGCCTTAAGCTGGTTTATGATTGCTATGACTATTCCATTAATTCATCAAGCTTATGTATGGGTCTGTTGGAGATCAGAAATATGTTGGAAATCAATAAGCAATACCATTGGATTTAAAGGATATTTAATAATTTTTTTTATTTTAATTATTTCAAGACTTTCAGCTATTGTTTTGTGCTTTGTTGATTATGGTTCCTTATATAAACCCGGATTGTTGGCTTGGATCTTATCAATAATTTTATTTATTCCAGGTGTTTACACAATGTA
>Ga0208639_1001570_pt1 | contig 14727 bp, 11 predicted proteins | sample ETNtaG_33_FD_185772 | JGI IMG/M metagenome (GOLD analysis project Ga0208639, IMG submission 185772) | Marine microbial and viral communities from oxygen minimum zone, Eastern Pacific Ocean - ETNP201310SV76 (SPAdes) (version 2) | ecosystem: Environmental > Aquatic > Marine > Oceanic ...
AAACACCGGACTCAACGTCGACTGGCGTTCGCAGGTGCTGATGTAGACGGACTCGACCTCGTGGCAGATGGACGAACCGATAAGCGCCAACTCGTAGCTCAGGCCGGGGTTCAGCCCGGTCCCGAACAGTGACGATTCACCTTCGGCACAGGCATCGACGATGTCGGGGAAGCACTCGTAGCGCCGCGGGTTCCAACCAGACATGATGCTGATGACGTTCTTGCCGCTTGCGAGGATCGGGACGATCTCGTCGTACCGCTCGGTCGGGGGGTTGTACAGGACGCAGTCGGCTTCGACCGAGAGGATCTCGTCCATGTCCCTGGTCGCCAGAACTCCGAGTGGGCCGATTCCGGCGATCTCTCCAGCGTCCCTACCGACCTTCTCGTCATGGAAGACGAAGGCGCCGACGAGTTCCATCAATGGATGGGCATCGACCAGTCGGATCTGGTGCTGGGCGATGTCCCCCGTGAACCACTGGACGATGCGGAACTTCTCCACCGGCCGACCCTATGCCGGACCTTCCCGCGTCGGCCACCCGAACACCCTTGGCCGAGCGACGTCGCGAGGATCACGAATTCGCCGTCAGACGAGCCATTGATCCAATTGCACGCGCCGTTGCACAGAATGCAGGTCACAGGACGGACACGAACCGATTCCCCGGACACAGGCCCCCGAAACAATGGGCCTCGATGGCTTCAACGGACGAGGCAGACAGGTTTCTGTGATCTACGAGTCCCCTGGTATCTCATAGGCGCCCCCACTCATAAGGTCAGGGTATGAAGATGGTTACGGCGCTACTAGTTCTTGGCCTCCTGGCAGCGGGGTGTGCGACCGAACAATGGTCTCAAAGCACCAGAGACATCTTTGTCAAGGAATGCATCGCGGACATGCAGGAAGAGATGGAGGACGATAGCCAGGTCGGGCGACACCTACGAGAAGTCGGAATTAGCGCCCATGATGCGTGTCGCTGCCAGATCGAAAACCTGGAAGCGGAATACAGCGAAGTCGACTTCTTCCAGGACCTGAGTTCCTTCGAGCAGCAGAAGTTCGTGGAGCAGGTGACCAACCACTGTCGAAGGAATCTGCTCGAATCACCCCTCGGCTAACACCCCCCGAAGGCCCCAGCCTTGGTGGCGTTCAGACGCCTGGCCTACCTACCGCTTCCACTCGCCATCGACTGACCGCAACCGGTCACCAAGACCCGACGCCGTGTCACAACCTGTGTCACAAATGGCACACCTTTGGACGGACTCAGGTGCACACGCCGGACGCGAACCCTTGATTCCAAAGGTAAGAGCGGTCCAGGTGGACATCCCGGACAGATTCCTTTGAGTCGATTCCAAACACTCCACCAGAACGGGTTCTGGTCGTGGCCAGACGCTGCCCTCTGCTACTCCAGCCAGAGGAACGCCGGAGCGGGGGCAGGACGCGCCTCGAAGTCGGGTGTGCCATTCTGATCGGGTGCTGAGCCGGTCCGACCTCGAGGAATTGCAGTCCCTCGAAGAGGGAATGTGGCGTTCGGAGGCCCGAAGAGATCGTGGGTGGACGGACACGAGTTGGCTCATGGACTTCCACCAGGGCACCCCGACTGGGGACTGTTGATCCCGAGTGGGACCGGTCTGATGCGTTGGGGGGTCGTGGGGCACGGGAGGATCGTCCCGAAGTTCCTGGATGCAGCCAGGGGTGTCGGCCACGAGGTGGTCGCCGTCGTCGGCCGCGATCCCTCGAGGGTCGCAGCATTTGCGACAGACCATGGAATCAGCCAAGCCGGCGTCGATCCATCCGACCTCGTTGGCCAAGTCGACGCCGTCTACGTTGCCACGCCGCACAGCGGACATCGCGATGCTGCCCTGGTCCTCCTGCCGGCCGGAGTTCCGGTGCTGTGCGAAAAGCCGATGGCTGTGAATGCCACCCAGGTCCGCCAGATGCTCGATGCAGCCCGGGGGTCCGGGGCATTCCTGATGGAGGCGATGTGGACCCGGCACCTTCCGGTTCTGCGACGACTCCGGGAGTGGATCGACCAGGGTCGGCTCGGCGAGATCCGAACGGTCGAGGCGGCGTTCGGATTCAACGCCCCGTACCAGCCGACCAGCCGACTCTGGTCTCCCGAGTTGGCCGGGGGCAGCCTGCTCGACATCGGCATCTACCCGCTGACCCTGGCGGAGTTGGTGTTCGACGGCACGCCGGTCTCGTTCGAGGCGGAGGCTGAGTTGTCGGCCAGTGGCGTCGACTCCTGCCTGAGCCTGGAGGCCGAGTTCACCGGGGGCGGATCGGCACATCTCAGGTCGGCATTCAACGCCGACCTCTCTCCGACCGCCCGGGTCGTCGGCTCTGCAGGTGTCGTAGAGATTCCGGAGTTCTGGTGTGCAGAGCGCATGGTGTTCGACCCCGTGGACGGTGGTCGTGCGGAAGAAGTTCTCGAGCCACACCGCGTCAACGGTTTCGAATACCAGATCCTGGAGGCGGCACGATGCCTGGAGGCCGGCAGCAGCGAGAGCGCAGTGGTTCCGTGGACCTGGTCCCTTGCGATGGCTGAACTGACGGACGAGATCCGGGCGCGGATCGGTGTCGTCTACCCGGACGACGACGGGCCCCAGTGATGCGGGGGGTCGCTGACGCCGGGCAGGGACTGCACTGCTCGACCGTGATCCAGGGGGCGACACCGTTGTTCGGCGCGACGCTGGTTGCCGAACCTCGGCGACTCCTCGACGAGGTACACGGCTCGGGAGTCGACGCCTTCGATTCGGGACTGGCCTATACGGACCCGGACGGCACCTGTGATGGACGCCTGGGCGGATGGGTGGCCGATCGGGGCGTGCGCGACGCCGTCACCCTCATCGGGAAGGGGTGCCATCCCGGCCCACCCGACTGGTCCGCTTCCAGGGTCCACCCGGAAACGGTCGCCGTCGACGTCGCCGCCACCCTCGACCGGATGGGTACCGAACACCTCGACCTCTGGCTGTTCCATCGGGACGATCCGTCAGTCCCGGTCGGGGAACTGGTCGATGCCGCCGAGAGACAGGTCGAGGCAGGGACGATCGAGGCATGGGGGGTGTCGAACTGGTCGACCGATCGACTCCGCCAGGCCATCGGCATCGCTGTCACCTCACCTCCGGTTGCCACCAGTTCGCAGTACTCCCTCGTCGACCAGTTGGCCGAACCATGGCAGGACGTGGCCACCCTCACCGGCGCCGAACGTGCCGGTGAACGGGAGTGGCTCGCTGAGACCGGGATCGCCGTCCTTGCCTGGTCGCCCCTGGCCGGTGGCTATCTGACAACCGCTCACGAACCCGGATCGACCGAGGACCAGGCGACGACCCGCTGCTATGACTCGCCGGAGAATCGAGGAAGGCGGGACCGAGCCCGACAGTTCGCCCACTCCAGGGGCTGCAGCCCGGAACAGGTCGCAATCACGTTCGTGGCGACCGCTCCGTTCCAGGTACATGTCGTGAGCGCCGCCCGCAGCGGCGAGGAGGCAGCTGCGAATTGTGCAGCGGCTTCCATGGACCTCACCCTCGATGAGCGACGGTGGCTCGAGTTCGGCACATGAACGTTGCCGGGTTGGCTCAGGATGCTCCTCCGACGCCGGCGACCAGCCGACCGGCCGGCCGGAAGATGCCCGGCCCCGACCATTCGACCAGTGGGATCGACGGGGCCCCGGTCCCCGATCTCAGTCGTGCCAGTCGAGTGCCGTACGCATGGTGGATTCGAAGTCTTCGAAACTCATGGACGCCTTGGTGGCATCGATGAGCACGGCATCCTCGCCCACCAACGTCCGGAACGGCATCGAGGGATCGGTGGCGGCACGCACGATGGCATCAGCGACGGCCTGGGGGTCGGAGGGGGGACCACCACCGTCGAGGCTCGTCAGGGATTCCCGGAATGCGAGGGCGCGCTCCTCCTGGGGAGAACCCGTCCAACTCGCCGGACGGACGATGTTGTCCTGAAAGTTCGTGGCAAACCGTCCGGGCTCGATGAGATGGATCCGGATCCCGAGTTGGGATACCTCGAAGTGCAGGGATTCGCTCATCGCTTCGAGAGCGTGCTTCGATGCCGAGTAGGCGCCGCCGTAGGGCGGGGCCACCCGTCCGGCGATGCTGCTGACATTTACGATCACTCCGCTTCCACGCCCACACCACATCGGGAGCACCGCCCGCATCGTGCGCAGGGGACCCATGACGTTGGTCTCGAACTGGCGCTGCATGAGTGCATCGTCGATCTGTTCGATCGCTCCCTGCACCTCGAACCCGGCGTTGTTGACCAGCACATCGATGTCGAGGGGGTCGGCAATGCAGGCTTCGACCGAATCCGGATCACAGACATCGAGTTGGCGAATCTCGATGCCCAGGCCTTCGTCCTCGGCGGTACTGCGCAGTTCTTCTCCCTTGGCGGGGGTACGCATCGTGGCGATCACCTGATGGCCCCCGCGGGAGAGGGAAAGGGCGGCCAATCTGCCGAAACCACTGTTGCTGCCGGTGATGAGGACCCGCGCCATGCGCGAACCCTAGAGTCTTGTGATGGGCCAAGGCGTCACCACCTGGCACTACGGGCTTGTCGCGCGCTGGTGGGCGGAGTTCAACGTCGGCGGAGACGACGTCGGATTCTTCCGGGATGCCATCCAGCGGTGCGGGGAGCCGGCGCTGGACGCCGGCTGTGGCACCGGACGCCTGCTGCTCCCCTTCCTGCGTTCGGGCATGGACGTCGACGGCAGCGACGTGTCCGGCGACATGCTCGGCTGGTGCGCCACGAAGGCTGAGGCAGAGGGACTCTCGGCGAACCTCTACACGCAGGCCATGCACGAACTCGAATTGCCACGCCGGTACCGCACGGTCATCGTCTGTGGAGCGTTCGGCCTGGGCGGCACCCGTGCACTCGACCTTGAGGGGTTGCGTCGAATCCACGCCCACCTGCAACCGGGTGGAACGCTTCTCATGGACCACCACCTGGCGGATCGCGACTCCGACTATGGCTGGGCACTGGCCGAGGGCCTGGACCTGCCACCCAGTTGGCCGGAGCAAGGCGATCGGCGCCGAACCAGTGACGGGGTGGAGCTCGAATTGCGGACACGCCTCCTCGAGGCCGATCCGGTCGAACGGACCATCACTCGTGAGATCTGCGCCCGAGAGTTCGTCGATGGCGCCGAGGTCAGGAACGAGACCAATTCGATCGTGATCTGCGGGTATTCGACAACGGAGGTCGAATCGATGCTCGAGGGAGTCGGTTTCGGCGACATCCGGGTGACCGGGGCCCTGGAGGACCGCCCTCCACGGCCCGAAGACGAGTTCGTCATTTTCGAGGCCGTGGCCTGAACCGGTCCGGTCGAAGGTCGGAGAAGCCGGTCCACGGGTTCCGCTTGCCAGCCACGTGCGGCTAGAAAGTGGTCCATGCAGAGGAGGGATGCTCGATGAGATACGCCGCTCCGACAACGGTGGACGAGGCCCGATCGTTGCTCGCCGAACACCCCGGATCCCGGGTGTTCGCCGGCGCCACCGACCTCATCCCACAGATACGGGCCGGCCGCCCGGCGCCACCCGTGCTGGTCGACCTCAAGCGGATCGACCAACTGATGACGGTCGTCCACGAGGACGGGCAATGGAGGATCGGTGCGGCGACCCCGACCTCGAACCTCACCCGAAACCGCGACTTCACCGCCATGTTTCCCGGGCTGTCCGAAGCGATGGGTCTGATCGGGTCCGACCAGATCCAGAACCGCTCGAGCCTGGGCGGCAACCTCGCCAACGCCTCGCCTGCCGCGGACTCGGTTCCTGCGATGATCGCCAACGCTGTTCAGGCGGTCATCGCCTCCGGCGACGGTACCCGCACCGTGCCGGTGGCCGAGATCGCCACCGGCCCGGGCCAGACCTCGCTGGCCGACGGCGAGTTCATCGTCGAGTTCACCGTGGCCGATCCCCCATCCAACACGGGCGACGCCTACCTACGCATGATCCCACGCACCGAGATGGACATCGCCATCGTCGGCGCCGCCGTGCGGCTCACCGTGGATGGAGACATCGTCACCGATGCCACCGTGGTCCTCGGCGCAGTGGCACCCACCGCCGTCACGGTGCCCGAGGCCGGGGCAGCCCTGGTCGGCGCCGCCATCGATGCCGGCTCGATCGACGGCTCGGCCATGGACACACTGGCCGACGCTGCATCCGCCGCCTGCGACCCGATCGACGACAAGCGGGGGACCGTCGCATACCGGCGCCAGGTGGCCGGCGTCATGGCCAGACGGGCGGCAGCGATCGCTGTCGGCCGCGCCCAGAACGGAGTTTGACCCATGTCACGCACTCATGTCACCTGCACGGTCAACGGAGACCCGGTCGACTTCCTGGCCAGCGACGACACGTCCCTGCTCAACGCCCTGCGTGGCGAACTCGGCCTCACCGGGGCGAAGGAGGGCTGCGGCACCGGTGACTGCGGTGCCTGTTCGGTGCTCATCGACGGGCGCCTCAACTGCTCGTGCCTGGTGTTCGCCCCCGAGGCCGAGGGAAGCGACATCGTGACCGTCGAGGGAATCGCCGACGACGACCACCTCCATCCCCTCCAACAGGCCTTCCTGGAGGGCGCAGCCCTGCAGTGTGGCATCTGTACCCCCGGCGTCCTCATCGCCGCGAAGGCGTTGCTCGACGCAAACCCGGACCCGACCGAGACCGAGATCCGTTACGCCCTCGCCGGCAACCTCTGCCGCTGCACCGGCTACGACAAGATCATCCGGTCCGTCCAGGAAGCCGCTGTTCGACTGAAGGGAGCGGCACGATGACCGTCGCCGCAGATCCTCCGGCCTACAAGTGGGTCGGCACACGTCCGATTCGCCACGACGGATACGAAAAGGTCATCGGCAAGGCCCGCTTCGCTGCGGACCTCGACCTGCCTGGACAACTCCATGCCGCCTACCTGCGGTCACCCCACGGCCACGCCCGCATCGTTTCGATCGACACCACGACGGCGGCAGGGATGCCCGGGGTCAAGGCCGTGGTCACCGGCGCCGACTTTCCCGACCTCGACCCCACTGACCCCAACTTCGACGTCTCGGTCAACGTCATGGCCCGCGGCACGGTGCTCTACAACGGTCACGCACTGGCCGCTGTCGCTGCAACGACCCGGGCCGAAGCCGCTACCGCCGCCGCAGCAATCCAGGTCGAATACGAACTCCTGCCCGTTGTCCTGACCCTCGACGAGTCGATGGCCGATGGTGCCCCGCTGGTGAACGAGCACAACGTCACCAAGTTCGTCGAGAGCGACGGCCCGTCCAACCTGGCGACGGTCAACGTCCTCGAACGGGGCGATGTCGATGCAGCGTTCGCAACGGCCGACCTGGTGGTCGAGCGCGAGTTCGACACCGCCCACGTCCACCAGGGCTACATCGAACCCCACGCGTGCGTAGTCGATGTCGGCCCCAACGGAAAGGCCGACGTCTGGGCGTCGTCGCAGGGCCACTTCATGGTCAGGTCGCTGACCGCTGCGACCCTCGGGTGGGAGCCTTCCAGGATCAAGGTGACCCCAGCGGAGATCGGCGGTGGCTTCGGCGGAAAGACCACGATCTACCTCGAACCCGTGGCGGCCCGACTGTCGGAGATGAGCGGACGCCCGGTCAAGCTCGTCATGACCCGCGAGGAGGTGCTGCGGGCCACCGGTCCCGCGCCGGCATCGAAGTCGAGGGTCAAGATCGCTGCCAGCGACGACGGCGAGCTCACCGCCATCGAATGCTGGTTCGGCTACTCGGTGGGGTGCACCAACGACTTCGCAGGGCTGGTCGGGGCGATGTCGGTGGCGTCCTACAAGTTCCCCAACCTGAAGCTCGAGGCCGTCGGCGTGCTCACCAACACGCCGAAGACCGCCGCCTACCGGGCACCATCCGCCCCACAGGCGGCATTCGCCATCGAGTCGGTCATCGACGAACTCGCCCAGGCACTCGACATGGACCCCATCGGCCTGCGGCTCAGGAACGCCGTGGCGGAGGGTGACCCCACCGCTATGGGGATGCCCCATCCCCGGATCGGGTTCATCGAGTGCCTCGAGGCCCTCCGCGACTCCGACCACTACCGGTCGCCGGTACCCGACGGTGCGGCCCGGGGTGTCGGAACCGGCTTCTGGTTCAACATCGGCGAGCAGTCCAGCGCCACGGTCAACCTCAACGAGGACGGCACGGCGACGGTCATCACAGGGAGCCCCGACATCGGCGGCAGCCGGGCCTCGATGGCCCTGATGGCCGCCGAAGAACTCGGAATCGACGTCTACCGCATCACCCCGATGGTGGCCGACACCGAATCCGTGGGCTTTACCGACGTGACCGAGGGCAGCCGGGCCACCTTCTCGACCGGCATGGCCGTGGTGAACGCCTGCCGGGATCTCATCGAGGAGCTCAGGGCCAGGGCCGCCACGATCCTCGGCGTCGAACAGGACGCTGTCACCTGGGTCGACGGTGCTGCAGTCGCCGACGGCCAGGACCCGCTGCCCCTCTCGGCCATCGCCGCGAGGGCGAAGAGCACCGGTGGTCCCCTCACCGTCACCGCGTCGCTCAACGCCGCAGGCGCGGGCCCCTCATTCGCCGTGCACTGCTGCGACCTCACCGTCGACGAGGAAACCGGTCAGGTGGCCATCCTGCGATACACGGCTGTCCAGGACGCAGGCACGGCGATCCACCCCAGCTATGTCGAGGGCCAACTGCAGGGCGGCACCGTCCAGGGAATCGGATGGGCCCTCAACGAGGAGTACGTCTTCGACGACGATGGCTCCCTGGAGAACGCCAGCTTCCTCGACTACCGGATCCCGGTGGCATCGGACCTGCCCATGATCGACACCATCATCGTCGAGGTCCCCAACCCCGCCCACCCCTACGGCGTGCGCGGGGTCGGCGAAACCGGAATCGTCCCGCCGCTGGCCACCATCGCCAATGCGGTCGCCCGGGCCACCTCGACACGCATGACCTCGCTGCCGATGTCACCACCAAAGATCCTGGCTGCCCTCGACACCCCCTGAGCACCCCGAGATGCCTCGCGTCCACCTCATGTCCGACCACCGCCGTTTCACCGACGGCGAAGCGGTCGTCGAATCGGAGGGTGCCACCGTCGGAGCGGTGATCGCAGATCTCGAACAGCGCTATCCGGGCCTCGGTGAGGCCCTCACCCATGGGGCTTCGGCCGGCGTGAACGGGGAGATCCACGCCGAGCCCCAGTACCTCGAGGTCGACACCGACACCGACATCTACTTCGTCGCACCCCTCACCGGCGGCTGATCCACACCACCGGGACTGCCCGGCAGGCAGCAGTCATGTACGGCAGATCCGCACATCGGCCATGTCTGTCAAGCGCAAGACGGACCGCTACCCCACGTCTTCGAACTTGCAGGACTCGCTCATGCCTCGAAGGCGCACTTCGATGTTGAACCCGAAGCCGGCCCCGACCACCGAGTTGTCCGCGACCGCTCCTGCCACCATCTCCCCCACGCCGGCGGTGGTCGCGGCGCTCGAGGCAGTCGCACTGCTGGACCGGCGCCTCACCGAGTGGGGTCAGTCCTGCCGCAGGCTGGTGCCCGCAACCGATGTCGTGACCCTGGCGCTAGACCTGCGCCTCCTGCTCGCCCCCTGACCAGTCACCCGACCCGCCCTCGGGACACTTCCCCTACCCGTAGGCGAGGCCGACGAAGAACGCCAGGAGGATGGCGCCGAACTTCTGGAGTTCCTCGGGGGTGAGGCCCCAGGCCTCGGCGGTGGCCATCAGCATCGGCAACTCCTCCTCGCTCCACACCGACGCCAGCAATTGCGGTCCGTTTACCGGCGGGCGCGGCCGGAGGGGCTCCGGCGGCGTCGGGCTGATGGCCGTCAGGAAGCTGACCACGTAGACCCCGGTGCGCTGGAACTCGGCCGCGTCCATTCCCAGGATTGCCGCAGCGTTGGCGATGCCCGCGTACTCATCTGCGGTGTATCCGGTACTCACCACGACATCGGTTGTGGGCGGCAACGTCGTGGTCGTGGTCGTCGTGGGCGGCAACGTCGTGGTCGTCGTAGTCGTGGGCGGAGAGGCGCCCTCGACGTGGAACGTACCGTCGGACCGATCGCTGAGCAGCCCTGCCACCTCGACGAGGAAGTCCCCGGTGAGCAGGTCCTCTGGTGGGGTCCACGCGTACGACCCGACTCCGGCGTCGATTCCCTCGGAAACCGTCGTGCTTTCGCCGAAGACGGTCAGTTGGGCGCAGTAGAGGGATCCCTGGTCCCAACCCCAGTGGTCGGTGATCTCGATGCGCCAGGTCCCTTCCATCGACTGGCCGGCAAGGGCGGCCATCGACTCATAGGGACGATGTCGACCAGCGAAGGGTGCGGTCCCGGAATCGATGGAGGCGACCGCATCGTCAGCGAAGACGGTGAGGGTGCCGGAACAGTCGTCGGCACCCGACCCGAAGTCGTTGCGCCAACCTCCGTTGTGGAATGCCAGGCGCACGGATTCGTCGTCCGGCGCGACGAGGCTGATCTCCAGGTCGGCCGTGTAGGTGTGGTCCAGGCGCAGTCCCACCTCGATGACCTCGACCGTTCCGGTCCCGTCGACCTCGAATGGCAGCACGATCGTCTCGTAGTCCTCGATCGGCAGGGCCGACGCTCCCGGGGACTCCTCCTCCCGGATTCCGGCCCGACGCACCAAAATGTCCACGTCACCCTCGACGTTGATCGCCGACCAGTCGATCAAGACCTGTTCGCCACGTGCGAACGACTCGCCGCCATTTGGCGCCTTGACTTCCAACGAGGGAGGCGGCGCAGTCGTGGTCGGAGGCAACGTCGTGGTCGGAGGCAACGTCGTGGTCGGAGGCAACGTCGTGGTCGTGGTCGTGGTCGTCGTCGTCGTGGTCGTCGTCGACTCCGGCGGCACACTCGTAGTGGTCGGAGGCAACGTCGTCGTGGAGGGCGGCACACACGGAGGCGCAGTCGTCGTGGTCGTCGTCGACTCCGGAGGCGCAGTCGTCGTGGTCGTCGAACTGGTCGTCGTCGACTCCGGAGGCGCAGTCGTCGTGGCCGAACACGGCGGCAGGGTCGGAGGCGGGGCGGCGGCCGTGAACCAGGCATCCGATCGGTCCGACAGACTTCCGGCGACGACCGAGGCCATCAGGGGACCTTCGACCCCGCCGTCCGGCACGACCCAGGTGGCAGACCCGACCGCCGGGTCGATACCTGTCGCCACCTCGGCGATCTCGGAACTGATGGACAGGTCGGCGCAGTACACCTCACCCTGGTCCCAGGACCAGCGGTCGTGGATCCGGAGCGTCCAGGTTCCCGTGGCCGACTTGCCGGTGAACACCGAGAGCGCATCGGCGGGCCGGTGGCGGCCGGCAAACGGCGCTGTCCCCTCATCTATTGTGGTGTCGGCGTCGTCGGCGAAGACGGTCAGCGTTCCGGAACAGTCCGCAGCTCCCTCACCGAAGTCGTTGCGCCACGAACCCACGCCGAAGGCCAGCGAGACCGTCGTGCCATCCGGATGGACCAGCGAGATCTGGAGGTCGGCGTCGTATGTGTGGGCCAGGCGGAGGCCCAACTCGACCGTGCCGATGTCGCCGGCATCGGACACCACGAGAGGAATGTCGAGCGTCTGGTGGTCGATGATCGGAAGGGCCTCGTCACCGGCGAACTCCTCCGACACCTGCGCCCTTCGTTCGATCGAGACGTCGACGCCACCGACAGGACCCTCGGTGGTCCACTCGACGACCACCTCGTCGCCGGGCAGGAATGCCTCCCCACCGTTCGGTGCCGTGAGGGTGAGGCTCCGTTGCACCTCCTGGACGTCGAGGAAGACGGCGTCGAGGCCCGAAAGGCCGCCGGCGGAGGCTGCTGCCCTTATGCGCTGCACGCCGTCGACCTGGGGCGTCCAATCGAATGAGGCGCCCGTAGCCAGAACCGTGCCCGCCGAGTCCGTCCAGGTGACACTCGACGAAAGGTCTGTGCCGTCGGAGCCGGTCGCCGTGGCAAGCAGGTTCACCGGGCTTCCCTCGGTGATCGTTCCCTCTGGAACTGCAATCGAAACCGCCGGTGCCGCCGGTACCGAGGCGCCCACCGCCGCCGCGGCGTCGACCCGGCCACCCGAACCCGAAACGGTCGACAGGGCATCGACCCACGTGGACGAATCGATCAGGCGCTCCTTGACCTGGAGTGCGGTCAGTCCCGGTGCCACCGAGCGGACGAGGGCGGCGACGCCCACGACATGGGGGGTCGCCATGGACGTGCCGCTGTATGTCGCATATCCGCCGCCGAAGACCGTGGAGAGGATGGCCGAGCCGGGGGCTGCCACGTCCACGCCCAACTCGCCGTAGTTGGAGAACGAGGAGCGGTTGCCGTCGATCTGCGTGGAAGCGACCGTCAGAACGATGTCCTGGGGATACGACGCCGGATAGGTGGGCCAGGTGTCGTTGTCGGAGTTGCTGTTTCCGGCTGCAGCCACGAAGAGGTGGTCGACAGCAGCGGCCTGGTCGAGCATGCCCGACATCGCCCCGCTGGAGCCGCCGCCACCCCACGAGTTGTTGGAGATCGAGGCACCGTTCGCTATGGCGTATGAGAGAGCCGAGACGGCATCCGACGAATAGCCGCCGCCGGATGCCGAAAGGAACTTGAGGGCCATGATCTGCACCCCGGGTGCCACGCCGACGACTCCGATGTCGTTGGCCACTCCGGCGATCGTGCCGGCCACGTGGGTGCCGTGGTTGTGGTCGTCGTTCGGGTCGGAGTCGTCGTTGACGAAGTCCCAGCCGTGGAGGTCGTCGATGTAGCCGTTGCCGTCGTCGTCGATGCCGTTTCCGGCGATCTCGCCGGAGTTGGTCCAGATGTTGGCCGCGAGGTCGGGATGGTCCAGGTCGACGCCGGTGTCGATGACGGCCACGACGACCGAAGGGTCGCCCAGTGAGTGCGCCCAGGCGCCGGGTGCATCGATTCCGTTGGCGCCGGTGAGGCCCCAGAGTTCGTCGAGCCTCGGGTCGGAGGGAAGGTCGGCCACGCTCAAAACGGCATCCGGTCCGGCCCACTTGACCACTGGCGACCTGCCGAGCACCACCAGGGCCGCGTCGAGGTCGCGCAGCGTCTCGACCAGGTACAGGCCGGCTCCGTCGAGAGACGGTCCGGTCAGGCTGCCGCCGACGGCACCGAGCACCTCGACGACCTCGACGGCCGAGGCCGACTCGGTGAAGCGGACGAGCAGTCCGAATGGGTTCCGCTCGGTGGAACTGCCGGCGGCGAGGACCGCCTTGGCGAGATCGTCAGAGGCAAGTCCCGTGGGAAGGGGGCCGAGGAAGCCGAGGAGCGCCTCTCCATGGGCGGAGAGCGGCAGCACCGATCCGTCCTCGTAGAGGGAGGCTGCGTTCGGTTGGGCGATTGGCTCGGCGGCCAAGGGTGCGACCGTCACCACCATCGAAAGGACCGCGGTGGTCAGGAGCCCCTTCAGGCCCCTTGCAATTCCACGGGTAGTGGCCCCGTTCATAGAACTCCCTACTGCCCTGCCCCGATCGGGTCCGCAGCCGCTTGCCGACAGTTGAGCAGACCCCTCCGAAAGAGGACCGAAACCCACTGTGATTGTACTCCCCCCGTGTGACGAAGTCAGATCGCCGGGCGCTGAAAGGCAGGGCGAGGACAGGTGGATCACCTGTGCAGGCAACTGGTGGCGGCCGCTCAACCGCCTCCGGCCATGGCTGCCACCAGGTCACCGGACAGTGTGCCGCTATCTCCTCCGGTGGCCAGCACGACCACGACAAGGTCCATCTCCGGAACCACGGAGATCAGCTGGCCGAGGAAGCCCACGGCGGCCAATGAGCCCTCACCCAGCCACCAGCCGGCCCCGTAGCCGGCGAAGGAGGCGCTCGGTGTCCGGGCATGGTCGACCCAACCCTCGGATAGCAGCCATTCGTCCTCCCAGACGCCGCCGCGCAGGTAGAGCAGCCCGAAGCGGGCGAAGTCCTCGAGGGACATGTTGGCGCCGGTGCCACCCAGCCAGTTGCCCGTACCATCCAACTCGAGTTCGACCGAGGTGATGCCGAGGGGGCCGAACAACCGGTCGTCCAACCAGGCCTCAAGCGCCTCTCCGGAGCCGAGTTCGTCTGCCAGCAGCGACGCCACGATCGCCGTGTTGCCGGTGTTGTAGTTGAAGGCGGTCCCGGGTTCGGCCACGAGCGGCTTGGCCGCCGCATAGCCCGAGGCGTCGGCGCGCCCGGCGCCTGCGACGATCTCCACGGCATCGCTAGCCGCCTCGTTCCATTCGAGGCCGCTCTGCATTCGCAGCAGGTCATCGATCGTGATCTCCGAACGTGGGTCGCCGGATGGCCACTCAGCCAGTCCGGTGGGTGCGTCGATGTCGAGCAGGCCGTCACCGGTGAGGATTCCCACGGCGGCGTGCGTGACACTCTTGGCGACCGAGAACGACCAGTGGGGCGTCGACGGGTCGTAGCCCTCGTGGCTGTCGGCCAGCAGCAGGCTGCCACCACGGACGATCGCCACGGCGTCGATGACCCCATAGGGACGACCCGGATCCCGCAACGCCTCATCGACGAGCTCCAGGACCTCGTCGGCGGCCACGGAGGGGAGGTCCGCCAGCGGCCAGGCCCCCGTCGGCCAGGCCACGTCGCCGGACTGCGCCGGATAGCCCTCGGCGACGACCGGCTCGGGAAGCGTCGTGGTCGGCGTGGTCGTCGTCGTGGTCAGCGCCACCGTCGTCGTGGTCAGCACCGCCGTCGTCGTGGTCGGCGCCACCGTCGTCGTCGTGG
>Ga0208639_1001574_pt1 | contig 14714 bp, 11 predicted proteins | sample ETNtaG_33_FD_185772 | JGI IMG/M metagenome (GOLD analysis project Ga0208639, IMG submission 185772) | Marine microbial and viral communities from oxygen minimum zone, Eastern Pacific Ocean - ETNP201310SV76 (SPAdes) (version 2) | ecosystem: Environmental > Aquatic > Marine > Oceanic ...
TTCTATAATATGTTTTTTCTCAATTTTGTCAGATTTTAAGAAGTTTCTTCTGGCAGGAACATTATAAAACAGATTTTTAATACTTATGGAAGTTCCGTTTGCACAAACTATAGATTCTTGTTTTTCTATTTCACTTCCTTCAATAATTATTTTGGTACCAAGTTCATTTTCAGTTAGTTTTGTATTTATTTCAATATGAGCAATTGCTGCCATTGACGCCATTGCCTCCCCTCTGAACCCCATGGTTTTTATGTTGAATAAATCATCTGCATTTCTAATCTTAGATGTTGCATGACGCTCAAAGCTCATTTGAGCATCTGTTTCACTCATGCCACATCCATTGTCAATAACTTGAATAAGAGTTTTACCTGAATCCTTTACAATTAGTTTTATATTTGAAGCTCCAGCGTCTATTGCATTTTCTAGCATCTCTTTTGCTGCAGAAGCGGGCCTTTGAACAACCTCTCCAGCGGCAATTTGATTTGCTATATGATCTGGTAATAACTGTATTATATCCATTTTAGTTTAATATTAAATATGCAATTAATATTAATGCAATAATTACCAATAATAACCTTTTTCCTCTGCCAGTATTTACTCCAGAGTATCTGTTATTTTTAAATTTAATTTTGGATTTTCTACCTTTTTTCAAATTTTCAATTCTTTCTTTTCTTTCATCATAATACCTAACAGGAAAACTAAATCTCCTGACTTTAGGACTTTTAAAAATAGAAGGTAGACGGGGTGCTTGCATCTTACAAAAATATAAAATAATAAAGTCTGAATAAAGAAAATTAAAGTCAATTATTAAACAAAATACAATTTGTATTTTAGCGGAAATGAAAAATCATAAGATATCATATTCAGACACTCAATTATTCTCTAAGATGGTAAATATGTATACTGAAGATAAATTGTCTGATAAATTCTATAATCGATATCCAGATATCAATAAGTTTGCAGATCAAATAAAAGAAAAACAATCTAGTAATATTGATAGAGATCTTTTATATGAAGTTGTCAAAAGTCAAAATTCCAAGTTACAACTTTCTAAGAAGACAGAACAAAATATTGAGTTACTAAAAGGTAAAAATTCTTTTACTATAACAACAGGCCATCAATTATGTTTATTCACTGGACCTTTGTATTTTATTTATAAAATAATTTCTGCGATAAACCTTAGTAAACAACTAACTCAATCATTTCCAGAAAATAATTTCATTCCAGTTTTTTGGATGGCATCTGAGGATCATGATTTTCAGGAAATAAATCATATCAATTTATTTGGTAAAAAGTATCAGTGGAAAACAAATCAAAGTGGAATTATAGGTGATTTTAATACTTCAGGAATTGAATCTGTAATAGGTGAGATTGAAGAGGCTCTTGCTGATTCTGAGAACTCAAAGCAATTATTGCAAATTTTTAAAGAATGTTATTCTGCAAAAAACTTATCACAAGCTAGTAGATTATTAGTAAATGAACTTTTTGGTAAATATGGAGTTGTAATCTTAGATGCAAATGATAAAAAGTTAAAAAAGAAATTAATTCCGATAATAAAAGAAGATGTAGTTAATCAAAATTTACATTCAATTGTCTCTGAAAGAACAAAAGAACTATCAAAAGAGTTTAAATCCCAAGCTTTTGTTAGAAAGATTAACTTCTTTCAGATTTCAGAAGGTAAAAGAGAAAGAATGACTAAAAAAGTAAGTGAGAATGAGATTGAGAATTGCCCAGAGATGTTTAGTCCGAATGTGTTGATGAGGCCACTTTATCAGGAATCAATTTTACCAAACATTGCTTATATTGGTGGAGGAGCTGAAATTGCTTATTGGATGCAACTAAAAACAGTTTTTAAATATCTGAATATTCCTTTTCCTGTGTTAGTATTACGGAATTCTGTTATGTGGATAGAGGAAAAGGACTTTAGTAAATGGATAGAATTTGGATTTGAAATAAATGATATTTTCAAAACAACAAATGAATTACACAAGAAATTTATTCTAGATAAATCAGATGTTAATCTAGATTTAGAGAAAAATCAGTTGAAGAAGATGTATATTAATCTAGAGAATAAAACATTAGATATTTCGTTAAAACAATCTATCAAATCTGAGTCAATAAAACATGTAAAATCTTTAGAAAAGTTAGAAAAGAAATTAATAAAATCAGAAAAAGATAATCATGAAACTTCAATAAATCAGATTAATAAAATAAAGAATAAATTGTTCCCAAATAATGTTTTACAAGAAAGATTTGATAATATTATTTCATTCTATTTAAATCATGGAAATAGATTTATTGAAACATTAATAGAAGAAATCAATCCACTCGATACAAATTTCTTAATTTTGTCGCCTGAAAAATAATAATATGACTCACGAAAAAATCATTATTATCGATTTTGGTTCTCAATATACACAACTTATTGCCAGGAGAGTAAGAGAGTTAAATATTTACTCTGAGATACATCCTTATAACAATGTTCCCGATTTAGATAAAGATGTAAAAGCGGTAATTTTATCGGGGAGTCCTTTTTCTGTAAGGGACGAAAATGCACCTATACCAGACCTTGATAATATTAAAGGAAAACTTCCTCTTTTAGGAGTTTGTTATGGGGCTCAATATATTGCTAAGATTTGTGGAGGTGATGTTCTTCCATCAGAAATAAGAGAATATGGAAGAGCAAATTTATCTTTTGTAAATAATGAAAATCTTTTACTTAAAGATATTCCTAGTGATTCACAGGTATGGATGAGTCATGGAGATACAATTTCTACCTTACCTTCTGATTTTGATGTGATTGCAAGTACAAAAGACGTGAGAGTTGCTGCTTATAAAATTGATAAAGAAGAAACCTACGCTATTCAATTTCACCCAGAAGTATATCATTCTTCAGATGGTAAGCAACTTTTGCAAAACTTTTTGATTGATATTGCAGAATGTTCTCAGGATTGGACACCATCTTCTTTTGTTGAAGATACTGTATCTCAGTTAAAAGAAAAACTAGGAAATGATAAGGTTGTTTTAGGTATTTCAGGAGGAGTAGACTCTACAGTTGCAGCAGTTTTATTAAATAAAGCAATTGGAGAAAATTTATATTGTATTTTTGTTGATAACGGATTATTAAGAAAAAATGAATTTGAATCTGTTCTAAAACAGTATAACGGAATGGGATTGAATGTAAAAGGAGTGGATTCTAAGGATAAATTTTATGATGTTTTAGCTGGTTTGTCTGATCCAGAAAAAAAGAGAAAAGCAATAGGATCAAAATTTATTGATGTTTTTGATGAGGAATCTCAATTGATAGATAATGTAAAATGGTTAGCTCAAGGAACAATTTATCCTGATGTAATTGAATCAGTTTCTGCAACAGGAGGCCCATCAGCTACAATTAAATCTCATCATAATGTAGGAGGGTTGCCTGATTTTATGAAATTAAAGGTTGTAGAACCATTAAATACACTATTTAAAGATGAAGTAAGAAGGATTGGAAGATCAATTGGAATAAATGAAGAACTTTTAGGGAGGCATCCTTTTCCTGGTCCTGGACTTGCAATCCGAATACTAGGACAAGTAACAAAAGAAAAGGTGCGAATTTTGCAAGAGGTTGATCATATCTTTATTTCTTCACTTAAGGAAGAAGGATTGTATGATTCTGTTTGGCAGGCAGGAGCAATATTCTTACCAGTACAATCGGTAGGTGTCATGGGAGATGAAAGAACATATGAGAATGCTGTAGCTCTTAGAGCTGTTGAATCAACTGATGGAATGACTGCAGATTGGGTTCATTTGCCATATGAATTTCTATCAAAAGTTTCAAATGAAATTATTAATAAAGTTAAAGGAATAAATAGGGTAGTTTATGATATTTCTTCAAAGCCACCCGCTACAATTGAATGGGAATAGATGAATAATACTCTAATAAAAATATTTTGTTTCATTATTTTTTTAGGAAGTAGTTTCTTAACTATTTCACAAGATAAAAAAATAAAATTTGGTTATCATGATCAATCTGGAAATATAAAAGATATTAATACAAAAGAAATATTCAAAAAGATTGAAGAAGAAAAGAAACTTTCTGTTATTTCAAAAGAAATTGCGGATACAACTATATCTTTATTGGATTCGAATTATATTATAGATTCAATTACATCTGTTTCTGTGATTCAAGACACAATACTTGTTTCCGTCTTACTTCCTCTTTATATAGAAAGAAATTATAAACAAGTTAAAGCATGGGAAGAAAATAAACAAGACACTAATAGAATCCATTCCACCTCAGATTTAGCATTGAGTTTTTTAGAGGGAATAATGTTTGCTGTAGATTCTTTATCAGATTTACAGATTCCTATTAAATTACAGGTTTATAATACTGAAAATAATCTAGATACTGTAAGAAAAATTTCTAATATTAGATTTGTTAAACAATCAAATGTTGTTTTCGGTCCCATTCATCCTAAGAATTTTAATTTTTTTAGAAATAAGTTTAAGTCTGACACGAATAAAATAATTATCAACCCTTTATCTATAGATGATAAATTTTTAAAGAATAATCAGAATGTGTATTTTTTACAACCATTGTTAGAACAAAAAAGAGATTCTATTTGTTCGTTTATTAAGAGATTTGAAGAGTCAAGAAAAATTTCTTTTGTAACTCTAAAGTCTGATGAAATGAAATCGGAATATAATATTATTAAATATAGATTAGATAGTGTTTTTACCAAGTCTTCTTTTAAGGAATTTAAAAATTTATCAGAAATAGATAAAACATCATTTACTTTTTTAAAGAATGAAGGTAATTTGCTGTTTGTTTTGTCTGAAAACAAGTTATTTATAAATAAAATAATTAAATATATTAGATCAATAGATACTAATGTCTCAGTCTATTCCTCAGAAAAAGTAATTAACATTGAAGAAATTGATATAGAAAACCTTATGAAATTAGATATGCGTGTTCCAGTTTCTAATTATTTTGATAATTATTCTAAAAAGAATAGAAATCTTCAAAACAAATTTGAAAATGTATATTATCATAAGATGAATAAAAATTCACGACTTTCATTTCTTTCAATTCTTCATTTTTGTTCGGATCAGAAGCAATATAACTTTACACAATTATATGATGGAGGAGGGTTTGTTAACACTGATGTTCAGATTTGCACCTATAAAGATTATAGACTAATACCTATAAAATAAAGTTTTTTGTAACTTTGTAACAAACCGTTGGTGTGCGAATTTTTTTAATAATAATTATATTTTTCTTTTTTGGGGTTAATCAAAATGTTTATTCTCAATGTAGTGTTAATGTAGACACTGCAAATATTTCACATATTGTTTGTCCAGATGGTGGAGCAGTAGGTGTAGCTCAAATAATACAAGCAACTTATCTAAATTATTCTTGGCAAAATATTACAAACGGACAATCTTATAATGGTGGTGGAGGTTATGGTGGTACTATCCGAACAGACTTAGATGCAGGTTTTTATGTCATTACCGCATCTTCTCCTTATTCCTCTTCATGTCCTAGTATTATATATTCAGATACTTTTGAGATTAGGATGCCAATAGTAAGTATCCAATCTAATCCTACTCAAGCTTGTCCAAATGAATGTAATGTCATGATTAGCATGAATCTTACTGATCCAATTACACCAAATATTTATACTTATTCTATAGATGCTTTATCTCAATTACCAGTTATTAATCCTTTCTTAAATTTATGCGGAGGTTCTCATACTTATGAAGTATTTGTAAATGGACAATCTTGTGGAACAGAGAATTTTGGAATAAGTCAGTTAGCTCCAATGAATTTATCCACCACAGTTACTAATGCTACCTGCACTCAAAGTGGTTCAGCTACTGTAAATATTACCGGAGTTGGGGCGTCTGCTCTGAATAATTATTGTTTATCCTTCCCAACCTATACCGATTATTCTACTATTAATAATGTAAGTTTGGTAGGTGATAATAACTCCATAACAAATAATACATCATCTATTTGTAATTTATATTCTGATTTTACTTTACAATCAGCAGATGTTACTCCAGGAAATAGCTACAATATTGATTTAGATCTAGGAACTTGTCACACAGGAGGTTTTGCTCTTGAAGACATTGCAAATATTTATATTGATTGGAATATCGATGGAGATTTTGATGATTTAAATGAAACAATTACAACTATTCCACCCACACAAAGTCCATCAAGTCATACAATTAACTTTACAGTCCCTGCAAATGCAATTCCTGGTCAAAGTAGAATGAGAATTGTAATGCAGAATTATCAGTATCAGCCAACTAATCAGGCAGATGCTTGTAGTAATAATATAGCTTGGTTTGGAGAAACAGAAGATTACACTATTGTTGTTACAGGTTCGGTAGCAACACCTGTTACTTATTTGTGGTCTGATGGACAAACTACACAAACAGCTACAAATCTCTCCTCTGGAACATATACAGCTACAATAACTGATGCTAACGGATGTAGTGCAACTGAGATAGCAATTGTTGGAGGATCTTCTAATGTTTCTGTTACCGCAAGCGGTAGTCAGACAATTTGTAATGGAGCTGTTCCAAGTTCATTAAGCGCAACTTCTTCATCTAGCGGAAATTATTCTTGGAGTCCAGCGTCTGATTTTGTAGATCCTAATGTTCAAAATCCAATTTTTAGTTCCGGGATTACATCTACAACAACTTATACATGCACATTTACCTCTGGTGGTTGTATTGCAACAGATGTAGTAACAATAACAGTAAATCCACTTCCAACAGCTACTCTCTCAGCTATTCCTAATCCTGCATGTTTAGGTGAGAGTATTTTACTTACAGCTTCTACTTCTATACCAGTAAACAGGTATAGATTTCAGTTTAATAACGGAGGTGGTTGGATAAACATGACAAACCCAGGGATGTCAACATCAAATCCACAAACATATAATAATATAGGAACCTCAACTCAATTTAGAGTTAGAGTTAGAGAAGAAAATGGTTGTAATACCGGAGCTTGGTCACCAGTTATTGTGGTGCCAATTTCTATTGTTACAACTCAACCGATAAATCATAATTAAAAATAAATATTAATCAAAAAATGTTAAGGTCATGAAAACAAAAAACAAATTACTAAATCGAATATTTCTAGGAATATTCTTGCTTACATCTAGCTTGATGTTCGCTCAAACAAATACATCTCCGTTTCAAACGGTATGTGCAGGTTCCGTTGAACCGTATTTAATTAATCCACCCACTCCAGGTTCTACTTATCAGTGGAGTATAACTGGAGGAGGAACTATTATTAATGGATCTACTACTGATAATATAACAGTAAATTGGGGATTTACTCCAGGTGTCTATACTGTTTCTGTAATTGAAACAGATGCAAATGGTTGCATTGGTTTCCCAATTACAGTAGATGTAACAGTTAATCCATTACCTACAGCAACTATTGCTACAAGTCAGACAGCTTGTTTTGGTACAACAATTCCTGATTTAACAGCAATTGGAAGTAATGTTACTTGGTATTCTGATGCTGCATTAACTATTCAAGTTGGTACGGGTAATAGCTTTGCAACTGGACAAACATCAGTAGGTTTGTACACCTATTATGTTACAGAATCTTTGAATGGATGTGAAGGTCCTTCGATTGCTGTTACTTTAGAGATTTATTCTCTACCGAATGCTCCAACTACAACTAGCCAGACTGCTTGTTTAGGAACTACTATACCAAATTTAACTGCTTCAGGAAATAATATTGTTTGGTATTCTGATGCTGCATTAACAGTTCAAGTAGGTACGGGTAATAATTTTGCAACTGGACAATCTGCTGCTGGAGTATATACTTATTATGCAACTCAGAATGATGGAAATGGATGTGAAAGTTACTACACAATTGCTACTCTAGAGATTTATTCACTCCCTAATGCACCAACCACTACAAATCAGATAGCATGCTTTGGTACTACTATTCCAGATTTAACTGCAATTGGAAGTAATATTGTTTGGTATTCTAATGCAGCGTTAACAGCTCAAGTTGGTACAGGGAATAATCTTGTAACAGGACAATCTTCAGTAGGAATATATACTTATTATGCTACTACCACAGATGTAAATGGTTGCGAGAGTTTATCATCACTGACTACTTTAGAAATTTACGCTCTACCTGCTGCACCAACTGCTGCAAATCAGACCGCTTGTGTGGGAGGAGTAATTCCGGATTTATCTTCAAGTGGGACGAATTCTATATGGTATTCTGATCCTGCATTAACCACTCAAATTGGTACGGGTTCTACCTTTTCTACTGGGCAGACTAGCGCGGGAGTATATACATATTATGTAACTGAGACAAATTCAAATGGATGTGAAAGTTCTGCAACAACAGTTACTTTAACTATTAACTCTTTTACTTCTGTTCCAATTACGTCTAATGTAAACGCTTGTTTTGGCACAACAATTCCTGATTTAACAGCTTCTGGTGTAGGAACTACATTTACATGGTATGATGATGCAGCTCTTACAAATATTGTAGGGAACAACTCTCCATTTACTACTGGTCAAACGGCTGTAGGTATTTATACGTATTATGTTACTGAATCTCAGAATGGATGTCAGAGCCCTGCGGCGACAGTTACACTTGAAATTTACTCTTTACCAACAACTGGACCAATTAATCACTGGTAAGAAATTTGAAGAAATTAAAATACATATTATTCCTGTTCTTGTTGCAGATAAATTTATCTGCTCAGAATGTAGTACATTTATGTGAAGGAGACGTTGCAGAAAATTTTGCGGTTTCGTTTAATAATGGTTCTACCTATAATTGGACTATAATTGGACCTACAAATATTGCAAATATCACTTCTGGAAACGGAACAGAACACATCCTACTCGACCTTAACAATACGGGTGTGTTCTGGCTCCATGTTCTGGAAACTGATGTTAATTTATGTATTGGAGAAGATAGTATTTTAGTAGAAGTTCATCCTAGACCAAATCCGTTAATTTATGCAGATGGAACTGTATTTTTCTGTGAAGGAAATTTTGTGACCTTAATTTCTGATTCAGTTTATACAAATATGTTGTGGAATAATGGAGAAATAACCTCTAGTGTTATTGCAGATACTACAGGATTGTATTTTGTTGATGTAACAGATTCAAACGGATGTACTAATATGTCTAATAGCATTGATGTTGTTGTATATCCGAAACCTGTTGCTAATTTCTGGATTGACGGAGTTTGTTTTGAAATTGAAACTAGTCTGATTGACATCTCACTTATTGAAAGTGGGAATATTGTAAGTTGGATTTGGAATTTAGGGGATGGAAGTTATCATTCAGGACCTAATATTTCTCATATGTATTCAGATGCAGATATTTATGATGTTACATTAAAGGTAATTTCTGATTTTGGATGCTCAGATTCTATCACAAAGAGTTTAGAGATTTTTTATATTCCGGATGCACAATTTGAATTTACCCCACATACTCCTTCTATTTTGAATCCGGAAGTTAATTTTAATAACACTACATCTGATGTTTCTTCTTTCCTTTGGGATTTTGACGATGGAACAGATACAACAATTGAAAATCCGATACATATATTTTCAGACCCTGGAATGTATGATGTAATGCTTACTGTAATGGATGATAATAATTGTATTGATTCTGTTTCTCATAGTATTAAAGTGATGTACGATTTTATCTTATATATTCCGAATACTTTTACTCCTGATGGTAATGGAAAGAACGAACTATTTAAACCGAAAGGTTTCCGTATGGGAAAATATGAATCTTATCAATTTATTGTCTATAATCGTTGGGGAACAGAGGTCTATAGAACAGATAAAGTAGAAGAAGGTTGGGATGGAGAAAATGCAATTGCAGGAAAATATGCTTGGGCAATTATTATTACTGATGAAATGGGAGCTCAACAAAAAAGAGTAGGAGATGTATTGCTTATTAAATAGTTACTTCTTATATCTAAAATGTTTGTAAATATCGTAGTCAAAAAGGCAATCATCTAGGTTTTGTCCGCAACAGATGTTATGAACCATTAATGGAGTTCCATTTTCACTCTTTACATGTGTGACAATTCCAATATGGTCAGTTATTCCTCCGAGTCTCCAATATACAATATCACCTGCTTTATAATCTTCAGAATTGTTGCTAACTTCTAGTAATTCACCATATTCACTAAAGAATCGAGATAAGTTTGGGACTCTTCTGTGGTCTATATTATGATCAGGATTATCAATATTTGGATATCTACTTGGATTAGACAAGATGTCTTCATGAATTTCTTTCTGTAAATCTATCCCCATTTTACGGTACGCTCTAATAATAACATCTGAGCAAACTCCAGTCATTTCCGGAACATCTCCCATAGGATAATCAATATTTACCCAGTCAGGAGTATAAACAATATCATTATCTACTATTGATAATGTAGCAATACTTAAACTGTCATAAAAGTTCTGAGAAACAAATTCAGTTATTTGATTCTTTTGTTTTTCTTTTGTGTTTTGTGCTTCTGTTGTACAGTTTGTTAGTAAAACAAACAGAGAGATAGTTTTAAATAAAGTTTTCATAAGATATAGATTTAGTATTTAGCTATGAAACGTGAATAAAAGAAGTTTTATTATAATTATATCTATCTTAAATCAATTACCTCTACATTCGGGTGATCTTTTCTTTTAAAGTTAAAGGTAGAGTTAGGAAGATCTGAATTAGTAGTGAATTTACTTATGATGTAAGTGGTAGCTCCTCCGCTTTTCTCCAACATTTTCATCTTGACAAGTTCTGTTTTTTCTGCATCAATATAAAGTGTCACTTCACTGATAAGTCCACTTTCATTTGGGTAGAGATTTATTTTATGAACTCTTGCAGAGTTTATTGATTCAGCTCCTTTATATTCGTATTTATATCCTCTTTCATATATAGTAAAGATACGAGAAGGGTTCATTTCATCATTTGGATCGTTTTCCATTATATGTACCTCTGGAACATCTTTCATGAAATACCAAAGTGTTTCTCCATTATTTATTATAGATAGGTCTGATGAAATATCTAATTTATACATATCTTCTTTTATCCATATCTTTCCTTCAGAATTTTCATCAATTCCTTGCTTAGAGTTAGAGAAGTTCAACTTAAATTCTGCGGTAATATCAGTGTATGATTTTCCTTTTTCTGAAAGATCGTCTAATATTTGTTTTGCTATTTCATCTTGAGAAAAAGATAAGTTTACTGAAAGTAGAAATGAGAAGAATATTAATGATAGTCTATTCATTAATTATTATTTAGAGTATTTAAAAGTTCATCTAGTTCCATGTCGTTTTTTATTAATACCTGACGAGCTTTACTTCCTTCAAAAGGACCAACAATACCTGCAGCCTCTAGTTCGTCAATTATTCTGCCAGCTCTATTGTATCCAATCTTCATTCTTCTTTGGATGTTTGATGTAGATCCAGTTTGTTGACCAACTACTAAACGAGCAGCATCATCAAATAGTGCATCCCTGTTATCTAAATCTGCATCATTTCCTGTTCCTTCAGTATCTCCAACATATTCTGGTAACAAATAAGCTTCAGGATACGCTCTTTGACTTCCAATAAAGTCACATATTTTCTCTACTTCAGGAGTGTCAATAAAAGCACATTGTAAACGAGTTAAATCACTCCCTGTAGAAATAAGCATATCTCCTTTCCCTATTAATTGGTCTGCACCACCTGAATCTAAAATAGTTCTAGAATCAATTCTAGAGGTAACCCTAAAAGCAGCTCTTGCGGGGAAATTTGCTTTAATAATACCTGTAATTACATTTACAGAAGGACGTTGCGTTGCAACAATTAGATGAATTCCAATAGCTCTAGCTAGTTGTGCTAATCTGGCAATTGGTGTTTCAATTTCTTTTCCTGCTGTCATGATCAAATCAGCAAATTCATCAATTACCAAAACAATATATGGTAAATATCTATGCCCCTCATTTGGATTTAATTTTCTGGCAATAAATTTTGCGTTATATTCTTTTAGGTTACGACACATAGCATTTTTTAACAGCTCATACCTTTGATCCATTTCAATACAGAGGGAGTTTACTGTATTTACTACCTTTTTTGTGTCGGTAATAATAGCTTCTTCAGTATCTGGTAGTTTTGCCAGAAAATGTCTTTCAATTTTATTGAATAGAGTAAGTTCTACCTTTTTAGGATCCACCAATACAAATTTTATTTGAGATGGATGTTTTTTGTAAAGTAATGAGGCAAGAATAACATTCAGACCTACAGATTTTCCTTGTCCTGTAGCTCCAGCCATAAGTAGATGTGGCATTTTAGCTAAATCTACTACAAAAGTTTCGTTTGATATGGTCTTCCCGAATGCAATCGGTAAGTCCATATTGTTGTTCTGAAATTTATCAGATTTTAGGACTGTACTCATAGAGACTGTTGTTGGATTCTGGTTTGGAACCTCAATACCTATTGTTCCTTTTCCAGGTATTGGAGCAATAATACGGATTCCTTCAGCAGCCAAACTCAAAGCTATATCATCTTCTAGATTTTTTATTTTTGCAATACGAACTCCTGCTTCAGGTACAATTTCATACAGGGTAATTGTAGGACCAATAGTTGCAGAAATTGATGTGATTCCAATATTGTAATTTCCTAAAGTATCAACAATTTTTTGTTTATTTTCTTCTAGTTCCTTTTTGTTTATGTTTATTTCACCACTTCCATAATCATTTAGCAAATTTACATTTGGAAATTTATAAGATGATAGCTCAAGTGTAGGGTCGTATTCCCCCAATTCTTTTAACTTATCTTTAATTTCAGAATTATCTAATTCCTCTTCTTCTGTTGATTCAACAATATTTATATTTAAATCATCATCATTTTTTGTTCTCTCCTCCATTTTAGTAGTTGATGATGTTTCAGTTGGAAGTACAACTTTTTTTACTTTTAGTTTTTCTTCCGAATTAGATGTTGGTAAAGGCTTTGGTGTCTGGTCCTCTGTTGTTTCAATTTCTTTAATGGGTTTTGTTGTACTTTTCTCTGGTTTCAGTTTATTAATGAATTCAATAATTTTTTGTGGGGTTATATTAAATCTTAGAGTTATAAAAATAAGAAAAGTAATAATAATCAAAAGTGCAGTTCCAATTTTTCCTAGAAGAGAAATCAATAACTCAGTTGAGTTAAATCCTATCACTCCAGCAAATATCTGAGAATCAAAGAAGTAACAAATAAAAATAGGGACCCAAATTAATCCCCAAATTGCATGCCGGATATATTTTTTTAATGAAATAATCTTATATCCTAACAGTTGTATCCCAGAGAACAATAGAAATCCCGGAATAAAAAATGCAGCAATACCGAATCCATTATATACAAATAAGAAAGAAAATAGAGCTCCAATTTTACCTAGTGAATTTTCTATTTGTATATTGGAATCTGTTAGTACAGAGATCCAGTTCTGATTTTGTATTTTGTCAAAATCTTCCTTTAAATTAAAAAAGAAAGATGTAAAGGATATGAAAAAGTAAAGGGCAAATAAAATAAATAAAAACCCGAAAACTTTTTGATTGTTTTCGTTTCTAAAAAATGCTATAAAATTTCTCCATCCCTTTCCTTTAGGTGGTTTAGTTTTTTTCTTTGCCATAATCTTCTCAAAAATACAAATACTATCTTTAGTGACTATTTTTATTAATTTTACATATTAGCAGTTGTTTGTTAATAAACTAAAGCTCCTAAATTTTAAAAAACACTATTAAAAATGAGATAGAAACTTACGAATACTTAAGTTTGCAGATCATTATGATAGAACTTAATATACACAACGAATCAGATAACTTAGAAATTGTTGTTTTGGGTCTTCCTGACTCTTTTGGAGATACACCGAAACTAGAGAATTGTTACGACCCAAAATCAAAAGAACATATTATTGAAGGTACTTTCCCTTTGCAAGTAAATATCACAAAAGAGGTAAATGAGTTTTTATCAGTTTTGAGAAAACATAAGGTAGAAGTCTTAAGACCAGAAAACATAGATGAACTGAATCAAATTTTTACTCGTGATATTTCTTTTGTAATCGAAAATAAATTTATTATTCCGAATATAATTAAGGATAGGCGTGATGAAATAAAAGCAATCTCATCAATTATTAGTCAAATTCCAAAGAAAAATATTTTGAGAATGTCTCAAAAAGCAAGAGTAGAAGGAGGAGATGTTATGCCTTGGAATGAATTTATATTTGTAGGTTATTCGGAACAGGAAGATTTTAAAAAATATAAAGTAGCACGAACAAATAAAGAAGGAGTTCAGTTTTTAGAGAAGGAGTTTCCTAAGAAAAAGGTGAAGGCATTTGAATTAAAAAAATCTGATGACATTCCAAGAGAAAATGCTTTACATTTGGATTGTTGTTTTCAACCACTTGGAAATAAAAATGCGATAATGTATAAGGGTGGATTTAAAAATAATGAAGATGTAGGTTTTCTAATAAATCTATTCGGAGAGGAAAACGTTATTTTTATTACACAGGAAGAGATGTATAATATGAATTCGAATATCTTCTCTATTTCTGAAAATATTGTAGTTTCGGAGAAAGGATTTACAAGACTTAATACAGAATTAAGAAATAGAGGGTTTATTGTAGAAGAGATACAATATTCTGAGATTGCAAAAATGGAAGGATTACTGAGATGTTCTACAATGCCATTAAAGAGAAAATGA
>Ga0208639_1001576_pt1 | contig 14704 bp, 17 predicted proteins | sample ETNtaG_33_FD_185772 | JGI IMG/M metagenome (GOLD analysis project Ga0208639, IMG submission 185772) | Marine microbial and viral communities from oxygen minimum zone, Eastern Pacific Ocean - ETNP201310SV76 (SPAdes) (version 2) | ecosystem: Environmental > Aquatic > Marine > Oceanic ...
CCCTAGAGATGAATCTTCAAATGAAGAGAGTGGTGATTTGGCGGAAAGCGCTATTCTCGAAGAAGAACCGGAAGGAGCTAAATCTGAAGTCGAAGAAGAAACAGAAAGCGATGATTCCTCGACTGAAAAGGATGAAACTATAACCGAAGAAACCGAACCAGAAATAGTTGAACTGGAAGTAAAACAAGAAGAAACAGAAAGCGATGATTCCTCCACTGAAAAGGATGAAACCATAACCGAAGAGGCTGGGCAAGAAGTGGTTGATGAAGCAATGGAAAGTTCAGAAGAAGTTAGTGAGGAAGAGATTTCATCCGAGGATGCTATTGAAATTTCTGAAGAGAGTGAAAATACAGAATTACTAGAATCCAATATTGCGACTGATCTTGAAACCGAAGCTGAAATTGCACGCCTTTCTGCTGAAGTCGAAAGATTGAGAAGGTCGATGGCTGGAGCTGCTGAAGTAATAGAAGAACTAGAAACTCCTCCTATGCCTCCAGCAGTCATGGATAATTTGGTAATTGGAGCACATATCATAGGTGATATGGCACGATTAGCAAGACAATTAGACCGTGAACAATTGATTCGTGCGTCCATGGGAACTATAGCAATGCTTCACCCGGACCAACTGGAAATTATAGTATCTACAAAGCACATGGCCTTACTTCCAAGGATGGATGAGAGAGATATATGTGCTGCCAAATTAGGAGTTGACCCTCCTCGAGGGGCCCCCACTGATTGGCGTGTGCTTGAAGTTGTCTTGGCTTCTGTGAGTTTAATCACAGGAGGTCCTGCTGCCGTAATACACTCACATGGACCATTTACAACCGCTACAAGTTGTGAAAAAGACCTAGTTTTGGTTCAGCCAATTGACGAGATTGGGAAGAAACATATAGGGAAGATAATAATTGTCGACCCTGATGATGACAATCCTGAAGAATTCCTTAGACAAGTTGCTGAAGCACTTCAACAAGGTGGAATGAGATGTGTTGTCATTAGAGGCAAGGGGGCTTATGCTGTAGGTGCAGATTTGGATCAAGCATGGGCAAATGCTGCAATGCTTGAACATAGTATGAAGATTGTTTTACTTGCTAGGCAAGCAAATTTAAAAGTGTGAATAAGTGCTATTCCTGTTTTTAACTAGCTCTATTCTTTCTACAAATTTCGACGAAATTCTCGAACATTTCTTTACCAAATTCTGAATCATTCACTTCTGGATGAAACTGTAACCCAAATCTATCTCCAGCCTCGTTTTCCATTCCTTGAACTTGGCATGATGGGCTACTAGCGGTGATGAAGAAACCTTTCGGTACAATGTGAACTTCGTCATTATGTGACTCCCAAACGGTCTGAGTTCGATTTGTGCCTGCAAATATTTTACCCCCATCGTTTTGTAATTCTATTTGCATCGCCCCAAATTCTGGAATTGGAGATTCTCTAGCATCTCCCCCATAATGCCTTGCCATGAATTGATGACCTGCACATATCCCTAGAATTGGGATTCCAAGTTCAAGGTAAGCCCCACAATTGCCCAATTCTCCTGTGAGCCCAACTCTTGCAGCTCCACCAGAAAGAATAATTCCGTCTAACTTGCGAAGTTCATCAACCGGAGTCGTGTTTTCGATTATTTGTGTATCCACTTTGAGGTAACGTAGCATTCTCCATTCACGATGGGTCCACTGGCCGCCATTATCGACTACATCAATTACTAATGGCGCTGACATATGTTCACTCCCAATTACTCTGAATTTTCATTTAATCTAGCAAATCTAAAGGATTTAACACACAGGAAAGTGTATACTGAACCGATAACTAAGAGCATGAGCATCGAGCCTGATGCATAATTTATGCCATTAGACATGACCATGAAAAATCTAGTTCCCCCAAGTGCACTTAGCAATCCGAAAGTGACTGCTATATGCATCCAAAGTTTACGCTTTTCTGGTACTTTTTGTGCCATAACTCCAGATATTAGCAAAGGAATTCCTAAAAATGAAGGGAAATAAGAAGTTACTGAATTAGATTCTGAAACTATTGAAACAATTAGACCCCATACAATTAGGAAAGAGCCAACCCCAGTAGTTATTCTTGGCATGGATTGGCCTGCAACAGAAAATTCTTCGCTCATGGTTCATGCTTTGAGAGGCCCTCTAAAGTTTCTTTGAATGGTTTTGATATGGCTCTTTTATTGAAGATGGAGCACACGGCGTTACATGGCCGGTGACGACCTTGGAGGAAATCTCGAAGGTTGGCCTGGCACTATTTGGCTTGAAGGTAAAACAATTATTCACATGCAAAATGGGCAACCAAGACCTTCGCACATGCCTAGGGGGCCTGCAAAAAAGACTGGCCCAGGATTTCTTAATCCTGCAATGGCTCCTGCTAGAACTAGGTCCGTATTGCTACTAGCGGATGTACTTGAAAATGACTGGTTGGTTCAAAAAGGAAAATCGATTCGCGTATTTGACGCGTTGTGCTCGACCGGCGTTAGGATTCGAAGATGGAGAAATGAAATCCCCGATGAACTACAAAATCGTCTGAGAATAACTGCAAATGACCTTGATGATTTTGCCTTAAAATGGGCAAAAAACTCTCATCAAAATCATCCACCGCCAACAATAATTGACCATTTAGTAGAATCTGATAGGTATGGAAAAACTCCTGACGGCGTATTTGAAAATGGAATTCTTTTCCAACAATTAGATGCTCGTGTTGCTTTATCTGAAGCATCTTACCAATGGATAGATGTTGACCCTTTTGGCTCGCCGGTATCATTCCTAGATTCTGCAATTCAAAGTCTTGCAAGAACTGGTGTGCTAGAAGTTACCGCAACAGATACCGCGGCATTGACCGGCTCATCACAAAGTTCACAACAAAGAAGGTATGGCGCGAAAGGTATCGTTGACCTATATGCTCACGATGATGCTGTAAGGACACTTCTAGGACTTATTGCAACTACTGCGGCGCGCCATGATAAATCTATGAGCCCCATACTAGCATTATTCGATGGACATCATGTTAGAGTCAGTGTCATGCTTTCAACAAGCAAGGAAAAAGCAAGTCAAGTTCATTCCAATATGGGTTGGAGAATTAGGTGTGATGATGCCCCTTACCGTTTCAAACAGCACCCTAATGAAGATGAATTGGAGCGTGCCAGTGGACCAATGTGGGTTGGCCCATTGTGGAATTGTCAAATTGCCAAACGTATGACAGAAGAAAGAGCCATGCAACTGTGTCATCCTTCAAAGGAAGACCTCCTAAAAGCAAAGTCTGTGGGCCTAGATTGGAATGATACAGATTTAGAATATGCAACTAGAGAGTTGTGTAGAAGCGTTAGACATATTTCAAAAGCAGCCGATTTGATGAGTCGCGAGCATCTTCTATTGAATCTAGATTCTTTGCCCAAATGGTCAGGAACATCAGGCGCTCCAAAGATGGGAGTTCTTATTGAGCACTTGATAAAAAAGGGGCATTGTGCGGCTAGAGCGCCTGATTCAGAACCGGTGTTTGTAACAGATGCTACTTTCCAAGAGGTTGTAAAAATTGTTCAAGAACTCAGTGTAAACTCAACCAAATGATGGGTCAGTGAATGAATCGTCTTCCTTTTCAGGCCCTGGCAACATGGTAATAGATTTCTCAAAAACTTCTTTTACACTGTTTTCTATTTCTCTAGCATTCTCCAATAATTCGGTCAATGGTATTTCAATTCCTGTTAATTCGGAAACTGCTTCTATTGCTAGTGCGGCTGCTCTAGCATCGGGATACATTGGACTTGCTTCTGCAAGTAAAGCAGTAACATCAATTCCCAACCTATCACCTTCTCCAAGTAAAAAACCAGTAATTCCTGCTACTATTCCTTGTTGTATTGGAGGGATTCCAGCATGCTTAAGCCGTTGCCTTGCTAAATTAGATGACCCAACACCGTATAATTCTCCATGGGTTAATTGCTTATCGGGAGACACGATACCATCAATGATTATCAAATTATCAAATCCTCCTTTTGTAAACCATTCTAAAACAGTTGATGCAAACATAATATCTTGCTTATCTTTAAAACGGATTTCAGAAGTAAAAACTCCGATTTTATCTCCTTGGTAAACCCTTACTGGGTGTTTTGGAACTTGATCATGAATAAGGGCTACAGCGGGAAACTCTGAATTAAGTACCGTGCCTAGTTGTTGTAATTTTAGTGACTTTATGACGTGTGATGCGGCGATTACACCAACCATTCCAGCAGTGGTAAAACCTGCTATTGCAACACCGCCAGTTCTAGGATCTGCCCCCTCATGGAGAACTAATGCATACCCTCTAAACTCGTGCTCCATCAGTTCCCCTCAACCATGCGTGATGAACGTCAAACAAAAGACCTACTATTTGTCAATGCATTTTATCATCGATTGTAAACTATTATCTATACCGGATATTTGCATCAGTATGAGGGATGACATGAACAAGACAACCAAAATTTCGATTCATGTGGGAGATTTTGATTTCGAGGCTGAAGGAGGGGAGTTGGAAGTTGAAGAAAGACTTGCGCAATTCAAGCAAGAAGGCTTTTGGGACGTCATGTTAGAGCGCTTACAAGAAACTGTTGAATTTAGTAAAGATGCAGTATCTGTAAGTCCTAACAATGGAAATCAACCTCAAAGGGGCGTTGATTTTCGCTCACTGCTCGAAAATTATGCACTTGATGGGAAACCAGAACAAGTTCTTGGAGCATTACACTTTCTTCGAGAAATAGAAAAACTAGATGATTGCCCCCCTAGAGTCATTAACTCTTTATTCGAGGATGCTGAAATCGAGCCGCCAGGAAATCTTTCACTCTATATCAATCGCCTTAAAGAAAGAAATTTTTTGAAAATACCTAGTAAGCACGGAGATAAGAATCGCTATGCTGGATTGACAGAAGAAGGCAGAAAACACTTGGAAGAAAAATCCGAGCGTATGTGAGGGTTTAGCGTGGTGATGTCGGGAAGCGGGGATGACCCTCGCGAAAATATTGGAAAAGACAGCGAAATTATCGATTGGTCCTTCCAAAATAGAGCAGACTCTTTACTTCGCAAAGGAAGACACTCCGGTTCAAATTTTAGGAGAGCTGTTTTGGATGGTTCTGATTTGACAGAAGGTGATTTTTCAAATTGTGATTTCAGAAAGGCCTCTATGGTTGGTGTCGATTTGATGAAGTCAGCCTTTGATAATGCGGATTTTAGAGGGGCTGATTTGAAAAAGGCAAGGTTGAATCTGTCGAATTTCAATAATTGTAAATTCAAAGGTGCAGACCTTAGAGGTATTCGAGGCAAGTACGCAATCTGGCAAGGTAGTGATTGGTGGAATGCAATAATTGACGATGACTTAAAAAAGACTTTAACCAAAAAATGGCCTAAACCGGAGAGTATGGAATAATTACTCCGATTCTAAAACTCCGTGTTTGACTAACTTCACTTTACCGCCACCGTTTAATGCCATTCTAGCACGAGCATTTAGGAGAGGTAGTGATGTCAATGCCCCACAAACAAGCATACAAACTCCACAAAGATACATTAGAATTCTATAAGTCAAAAGTAGCGGCCCAGATAGGTATTGTTCAGCAGAATTATTGATTATAATGCTGCCCATAACTCCTGTAATTAAACCGATGGCAGCCCCTTCAATTCCTAATAATGCTCCTTTCTTGTTTAACATGAATAGGTATGGTGAACCAATTACAATTAATACTCCAGAAATGGCTAAACCTGCTGCTCTAATCAAATATCCTTGCCTAGCAGAATCATGGAATTTTTGATAGTCCTCAGCGGTTATTTCTGTGTCAATATCACTATTGGGTGTTTCAAGAATAATTTCTACCTCTTCTTGAGTGAGATCTTCTTTTTGACTTAACTGGAAATCGCCATAGGCTAATAGTAGAAGTATAATTCCGCCAATCAACATCAATACTGCGACTGTTTTTGGGCCCTTGGTATCTGCTTTTATTGCAAAATCGAGACGCTCTTCTTGAGGGACTGAATTTTCTTTATCCATACGAATAGAAAAGTCAAATTGTTTGTCACTCATGTGAATCACTCTTGTTGAATATGCCTTTCAAGTCCCTCAGAAAGCCAATTTGGGATTGCTATTGATTCCATAGTATCCATATTCACACATACTGTCACTTGTGAAGAAGACCATAATAACTCGTTGTTCTGGTTATGGAAACGGTAGGCCCACGTGCAAGACTTTGTGCCAACTTTCTCAATCCATATTGTCGCATGAACGATATCTCCGTATTTCAAGGGAGAAATGAAATCTGTCTCGATGTGAACTACTGGAAAGCCAACCTTCCTATTATTGATTATTTCTGGATAGGAAATACCACACATTTCCTCCCAGCACTCTTCAAAAAAACGGTGTGCTAAGTCATAAATTCGAGGGAAATAAGCGATATTTGCGCTGTCCAACATTGGATAATCAACGCGTCGTTGAAGATTTACCGCCATGTATGTGCGAATTGACAGGTATCAATGAAACCTTGCATCTGAATATTTTTCGAAACCCGTCGCGCTTATATCCGGCGCATAAGTGGAGTGCTTCAAGGCCCCATAGTGTAGCTTGGATATCACACTGGTTTGCGGAACCAGTAACCCGTGTTCGAATCGCGGCGGGGCCGCCAATGTTCACCACATTTCATAATCCATTTTGGCACACAACTGTTCTAATTCTTCATCTCCAATATCGCTAAATTGGTCAACAAGTGGTAAAATGAGCTTGCATAAATCAAGAGAAGTTGTCCAATCCATCGAATCAGGCATGGTATTACCTGGGCATCTACAAATCCTATTCATCATCGGGAAAATACCACTGGAGTCCTCAAGAACAGATGCTGTGTCCTTAGTTAAGAGACGCCAATGTCTTTGTCGTGGCTTCTTATACTCTAAACTAAAACCAACAGCCAACGGATTACCAAAACCAATCCTCCATTTGAAGCCATGAGTACCTCTAAAAGATACAGTCAAAGATTCTAAATCATAATTAGCATTAAATCTAGATGAAAAATAATCTTTCATCTTATCGCCAATAGGGCTGTGAGGGTTAGGACCATATAACTCAATCAAGGCTGTTCTAAGAGTATCTCCATTTTCACTGTCGAAGAAATTGCTATCATTCAACAACCCAAAAATCATCGCTGCAATACTATCGGCAAAAGGCACATTGACATCGGAAATACTCTGAATACAAGCAAAAGTACACTTCTCTTTATCCAACTTACCTTTAGCATGGACTGAAATTGTATCAAAACCCATTCCATATACTATAGGATTTCTTAACCTCTGCAAAAGTGTGTTGGTTTTTACACGATAAGTTGCTAATTGCCCAACTACTACAATACAATCATCATCAAGCATTATCTTGTCTGGCTCTGAGTTCATAATTTCATCTAAAAACTCAAATGCCCTGATATGAGACGCTGTAATTGCAGAAAATTCCCTCATTAGGTTGCTTCTCTTCTGACTTTGAACACCCTTTGAAAGTAGCATTACCGGCTTTGTCTCCATACTTGTAATGGAATTCGAGAGTATTTAATATTCAAACTTTCCAAGTTTTACATTCCCATCCATTTTCATCAGCCATACTTTTCATCTTCTTACTAGGATTAACTGCTATTGGGTTACCTGTTTTTCTCATAAACCATGTATCTGCCATGGTGTTTCCATATCCATAGCACAAAGATAAATCATGGCCATTTTCTTTGGCATCTTTTTCAATTACTGGAACTTTGCCTTTTCTTCTAGGCACACTCCAGCCTTTCTCAGAACCTGATAATATTCCATTTCTAATTTCTGGGCCGCAGCCATAGATTGTGTCCATGCCCAATAGAGTGCCCATGGCCTCAGCCATTGGTGCAATTGTTGCTGTGACTAATACAACTCTGTGGCCTTGCTCTTTATGCCATGAAATACAATCCAATGCCTCTTGAGGAACTTTTTGGAAGAGACTTTGTTCAGCGATTTGATTAGAATATCTTTCCAATACTTGCCATGATGCTAAACATAAATGCCCTCTATTTCTCGCAGCGTCATATACAGAGCGTCCACGCAGTAGATTTCCTATAAAGCCAAAAGTCCACATTGTGGCTCCTAACGGAATTCTCCAAGGCCTCCTGATGGCCAAATGGCCAGTTAATGTCTTCTCACTCGAGGCATCTAACAATGTGCCATCGAGATCGAAATAGGCCGCTATTTCACCTGTCATCGAAGTGGCGAATTGACGGTAATACATGAGTGAAACCCTTGAAATAATAATTTCAGCGTGTTTTCTTAGGTTTTAGGTGATTGCCGATTTCGCCATAAACTCTTCTTCCTGCTTTGTGGTCTTGCCACCAAGTCAAAGTCTTGGATAAATTTCTAGAGATAAAAAAACCAATTTTTCTTGGCGTCAACCCGTGGTTTCTCATCGACTTATCATGTGATAAATTAGCAACTATCGACTGGGCCGAGCAACCGGGATTTGCTCCAACGAAATTTTCAACTTCTTTCTTCAATCTTTCAAACCTTGCTCGCTTCTGCGAACCCTTGCCCACTCTTCTAGGAACCATAATTAGAAAATCATCGTGAACCCATATCAAAGAAATGGTGGCAATCCCCAAAAATAAGTTGTAGGATAAGTTTCAATCAAAGCGAACTGGTTGATTTGTTTTCCAATTCGCTGTGGCCAATTTTTTCGCTTTACCGTCTGCGATTATCGGCTGAATTTTCTTCAACCTTCCGTGCATACCATGGACTTGAAATTTAACTCTTAGTTCTGCAGACCTATCTCTCTGGATTGTTTCCATTTGTTCGTCATCCAGTTCAATACTTGCCATCTGTGAACCATTGTTAATATCTGAAATAATGAAGTTCTGGCCGCTTACTGAAAGACTTGGCCTAAACTCCCAATCATTTGGGTTTTTCATCCATACTGAAATATCAAACGAGACCGTATCTCTAATATTGACTCTGCTGATTTCAACACTATCTACCATGGCTTTCATACCTCCCAAAGAGTCCGGCTAAATTACTTCTTGCATTAGTGCTAATCATCCAAAAGTAATCTCAGTCAATACTGGGCTCATGACAATCACTATCACTTCTAAATCCCAATCATTTCCTGGGTCGGGGTCTAACATGCCCTCAATAAGTGGGTCAGGGTCAGCTTGTTGCGCAAATACAGTCCATGTCCAAACACCTTGCCCTGTTCTTGCGCCGGCTTGCCCGACTAGTAAATTCATCAAATCCTCTTCTGAATCAGCAGTATAGATACCATTTTCACCTTCTGGATTTATTCCATCGCGGTCCATAGTAGCTTTAGCAGTTTCATTGGCAGTAATATTTCCACCTTCTGTTTGTACGGTTTTCTCATACTTGTCATTCTCGATAAATAAAGTTAGAGTGAAGTTGTCTTGAGGGCCTAATTCCTGTTCTAATTCTAGCGTTGCAGTGTATTCCATTATTCGACCGTTGTCTCCTGGTGAAATACTATCTTCCCATTGACTTCCTTGCTCCAAGTAATCATTCCAAGTAAAAATTAATTCCTCTGTGACCCATGTAACTTCAAAACTTCTAGTGGTGACTTCAATGGTGAAATATTCACTCACTGAAACTCCTGTGCCGTCAGAAATAACCAAACTACCCATTATTTTTCCTGAAGAATTGGTTGGTAGTAGAACTGTGGGCGTGGTAGCATCGATATCATTTCTCTGGTCGCCGTCAGAATCCGAATCGGTGGTCCAATCTAAGTCCCAAGAGAACGTCAGTTCTTTTCCTTCAGGGTCAAAACTATTCGAGGCATCAAGGAATGCTGCGTCTCCTGACTTGACCTGTTCTGGTATTGTTAAATTTAGTACTGGGGCGCCATTTACTACTATTGTTGTAGAGATGTCATCTTCACCGCCTTGGCTATTGATGACTGTCAAAGTAACTGTATATACGCCAAATGAATCATATTTATGAGAGGTGAAACCAACTACTGTTTCTGCTTTTTGTCCATTGCCAAAATCCCATTCAAATCCTGTAACCACTCCTTCTACTGCTTCAGAATCTCTGGCGTCAAAGGTCACGGTTTCGCCTTCTTGAATGGAAAGTGGATATGCTTGTAGCGATGCACGAGGGTCTACTGTTGAGTCCATTCCAATGCATCCAGAAACAAAGACTGACATTAAAATCAGCATTGCAAGTGAGAAAGACTTGGCTTTAACAACAAATAGCATCTTCCTCACAAACGCCAAGAAATACTTCCCCCTTGTAATAGTATGGATATCTGGGGTGAAAAATGTATCATTACATCAAGGCTGAGTTTTGTCCGAATCAAAAGATACTTCCCCAGGAATATCCCCTATGATTTCTGCTCCCTCGAGGTATTCATCTAAATTATCATATGAATCATGAACTACCACGTTCTTTTCTGAGTTGTCTTCTAAATCAGTACTATCAAGTTCATCAAAATCAACATCACCTGCATCATATTCTGAAACAACAATTGCCTCTACTAGTTGCTCTACTTCATCATCTAACAGCAGAGTATCCATAGCGTCAGCAGAAATTTTTTCATTATTGCCAACATACTTAGATGCATATTCTTCTTGACTAATGTCTTGTTCAGAATTTTCAATTTCCATATTAGGCGGGTCGTTCACGAATAATTTTTTGATTCGGTCGAACAGGCCCATGAATTACCCTATAGTAAAACTTGATTTGAATATTGGTATTATTAGAATAGAGATGTTCAAGGAGTAGGAACTTTTGCTTGAAATATGGCTCATAACTTTCTTGATGGAGAACGAGTCTTAGCCTTGGATTTAGAAACTACTGGGATTTCAACAAATGACGACAGAATTGTTCAAATTGCATTGATTGGTTCATCAGAAGATGGAAGCGAAATATCCTATGAAAATCTAGTCAATCCTCGTCGCTCGATACCCATTCAGGCAAGTAATGTTCACGGAATATATGACCATGATGTACGAAGTTTGGACGACTTTTCTACATTTGCAGACGAAATATTTGAACAAATAGAAGGAGCGGTTATCATCGGTCATAATGTAAGACAATTCGACCTCCCGTTGCTCAATAATGAGTTTAGAAGATTGGGAAAATTGCCTCCAAGTCCAAAAGTTGTTTTAGATACTTTAGAAGTTGTTAGGCGGGTCAAATTACCAAGGCCTCACAACTTGGGCGCATTATGTAAAAAACATGGCATTTCTTTAGAAAATGCCCACACTGCGGCTGCTGATGCTGCAGCCTCGTTGTTATTATTCTGGAGACTTACTATCGATCATTCACCTTACTTTAGAAAATCATTAGAAGAATTAGAAAGATGGCTTGTGCATGGAGATTCAAGAAATGATGAATCAAATCTTGGTAGAAGTATTGAAGATTTAGACATGCTTGACTCCTTGGGGAAAATAAGAATTGATGATGGGCATTATGTCCTTGCTTTTGGTAGGCATAAAGGCCGACATGTATCTGAAATTCAAAATATAGATCCAAAATATATCTCTTGGCTTCTATCTCCAAAAGGAATCGAAGACGAGGATGCCCGAGAAGCGCTAAGAGATTCTCTGTACTAATCAGTTTTCACGATGGTATTCAATTCCATCCAAAATAGGTTTCCAAGGCAAAACATCGCACCAATGTCCGATGCGCCATGTACTTTGAGCAGTCATTATTGAACCAAGAAATATTGGCCCTTGGTGCTGTGAAGAAAGAACTTCTTGAAGAGCATCTTTTCCACGTCCATCAAATTTAGCCGCTTTCTTAATTCCTGTCGGTATGGCTCTAATTCCACCTTCAAATGGCTCACAAATTTCAATCACTGCAGAACCACTACTGGAGTCAAATTCATGTAATAATACAACTGCATCCGAAAAATCATCTTTGTGAAGTGTGCCGTTCTCATGCCTCCAATTCCACCAATGTGGACACCAAGCTTTCCAATCACAAAAACCACCACAAGAGTCTGGGCCGGGTGTTGGTGACATTGGCATTGGCGTTGGTTGAGTCTCTTGCCATGCTGCATATGCTTGCTCGAGTACATTTTCTCCAATTGCAGCCCACTTTGAAGAGTTTTGAGTATACCATCCTTCAGTTCTAACTGGGGGTGCATTTGGATTATTGTCAAGTAAAATATCTCTATACAGCCTCAACTGCCGATTAACTTCAGTTTTTAATTTCTTATCGGGAGTTCTACCTGTTTTCAAATCAGCAACAAGCCAGCCGACCATTTCACCGGCATCATTTACATCTGCTAATAATAAATCAAGACGACCCATTAAGCGGCCGTCCTTGGTCTTCAATTCTCCTTCAACTGCAATAGCGTGTTTCTGGATTTTTCTCCAAAGAGCGCCGGTAATTCTCCTATGTTCAAGGCCTTGAATACCTACATGGTCCAGTAACATAATTACTCCGCCGCGTTGTTGTTTCACGGCTTCCTTCCACTTTTCTTCTTTCCATTTGGGCCGTCTTGGCGTATTCATGAAAACTTCTTTTTCCTCCTCCCAACGAAGTTTTAGAATTCGTTCTGCTTCTTGGGGAAGCCAGCCATCTTGTTGATTTCCTATATGTGAGTAATCTGTTAACAATAAATCCTCGATAGATGCGTGTACCGCAGTTCCTAAAGAAGCAGCCATTCCTGCCTTTCTGGGCAATCTTTGCCTACTCAGCCAGTACATACGAGGACAGGTTTCATAGCGATTCCAGGCTGAAGGAGAGAGCATGTGCTCTCTAATTACAGGGGGCGTATCTTCGGCCATGTTGTATCGTTTTGTTTAACCATCATCAAACCACCGCAATGAGCAAATTGACGAAAGTCTTGATACACGATGAGAAAGTAGAGACTTCATGCAAGGCCCTAGTGTTCGTATTAATGCCGAAGTTTCAACCGAGAATGCCCTAGTAGTGGCATGTTTTCCAAGTGTTGGGATGGTATCCAGTGTTGTAGCACATTTCTTGATTGAGCATCTGCAATTAGAATTCATTGGAGGGGTTGTTGATCCAAGACTTCCCGCTCTCGCCCTAGTTCAAGATGGAGTGCCGCTACCTCCAATTCGAGCTTATGCTGGCAAGCCTCAATGCACTATTGATGGTTGTGACCAAGTAATTCTATTGATGAGTGAATTGGTCGTACCTGAGGCTCTTGCACATGATATTGTTTGGGCTATGTTTGAATGGTCGAAAGAGCAGAAAATAGTTGCTGGAGTAGTTATTGATGCTTTTGCAAAGAGTGGAATGAAAGGAAATCTAAACGGCGCTGAACCGGTAATTGAATACGAAGACACTGAGGGCATCGATATTGTTGGAATCGGAGCAAATGATAAGAGTCGGAAAATGCTTGAGGAAATGAATATTCCACTATTGCAACAAGGGGTAATCAAGGGAATAAATGCCTCTATACTTGGAGAAGCAAGAAGACGCGGTCTTGACCTTATGTCGATAATGGTTGAGGCTGACCCAAGATTCCCAGATGCTAGAGCTGCTGCTACTTTGATTGAAAATTTGAATAATCTTTTACCGTCAATTAATCTTCCACATGAACCACTTATTCAAGAGGCTGAATTCCTTGAAGCTCAATTACAATCCATGATGGAAGGGGCGCAAATAGAAACTCCAGAAGGTGGCTCTTCAAATTCGATGCTATACGGTTGATTTACCTAGAATCTTCCATAGTGCAGCAACTGTAGATGCTAATCCTGAAATCAAAAGTATTGCGCTAATCGCGATTGGCATTAAAATTATCATATCATATGGTAAACTGAAGATATCTAGTAATGATTCTCCTCTTGCAAAGGAGCCGCCCGCAGATGCTGTAAGAAGCATTGCTCCACTTGCAGCCATACCTGAAAATGTCTGAACTAACATCGATTTTCTTTCAGCCAATATGCTACTGCCTAGTTTCCACCTTGAAATTAATGCGGCTAATCCTAATCCAAGTCCTGTCATCGATAGAAACATCTTGTTAACAAGAATTGGTGTGGAAAAACCAGAACCTGGAGATGCTGAAATACCACTGAAAATAGCAACTGGTGTCGCTATTATTCCAAAAAATAAGGCAAAGTGCGCAACATTATCAGTAATAGATTCTAAATTATTATTTTTTATCAATTCATATCTACAAAGAGCATGCAATAAGAAACATAAACCAGACATGGCGAAGGAACCAACTACAAGTTCGGTGCTAATTACATGAAATGTCGAAGATGAAATCATTGTGCCCCCTCCTTCAATTCTTGTAAGTATTCGTGGCCATACCATTGCCATTGTTCCATCGTCCAACCTGGCGGTAACTGTCCATCTGGTAATGGTGGAATATCCATTGAAGTATTATCTTGTGCTACTTGTTCTGTTTGTTCCCAATGCTTCTCTATTTGCTTACCTTTTGACAATTTTATCTGAACAGATAAAACAAGTCCCAAAACAAAAATAAATAGAGCAGATGATTGGAGGTAAACTGCTGTTTGATCTACTTCAAAGGGTGGCTCTTGGGCCACCAGGGTAAACCAAGGAGTGGTTTGAGAAGGCCCTTCGCCTTCAAGGATAGCTCTCCACTGAATGGCCGATGGTTGGTTTGAAGCAGGAGCAATAAATTCCCATATGTTATTTCCTGATGAATTGGCGATAACTGTGGTACTCGAACTGCCTTCAACTTTCCACTCTACCTTGACACTTGAGACGTCTTCGGTCTCGATGAAAACTGATGTATC
>Ga0208639_1001587_pt1 | contig 14653 bp, 11 predicted proteins | sample ETNtaG_33_FD_185772 | JGI IMG/M metagenome (GOLD analysis project Ga0208639, IMG submission 185772) | Marine microbial and viral communities from oxygen minimum zone, Eastern Pacific Ocean - ETNP201310SV76 (SPAdes) (version 2) | ecosystem: Environmental > Aquatic > Marine > Oceanic ...
TTTAAGACAACAACTGAAATTATTAATACTTATTCTTTATGGCCACAAAAATTTACATTTGAAAATTATATTACCATTTTTACGGACAGCACATGGTACACAGGATATTTAAATTCAATTTACTATGTTGTTATGAATACAGTTATATCCGTAGCAGCCGCATTGCCAGCTGCTTATGCATTTTCAAGATATAGGTTTTTGGGAGATAAGCATTTATTTTTCTGGTTGCTTACAAATAGAATGGCTCCACCAGCAGTTTTTGCTTTACCGTTCTTTCAATTTTATTCATCTATAAATTTATTTGATACTCATGTTGCTGTGGCTTTGTCCCATTGTTTATTCAATATTCCTTTGGCTGTTTGGATTTTAGAAGGTTTTATATCTGCCGTTCCTAAAGAATTAGATGAAACTGCTTACGTGGACGGATATTCTTTTTGGAGATTCTTTTTTAGAATATTTATTCCAACAATAACTGCGGGTATTGGAATAACAATGTTTTTCTGTTTTATGTTTTCATGGGTTGAATTATTGTTAGCAAAAACATTAACTGCAGTAGCAGCAAAACCGATTGCAGCAACGATGACAAGAACTGTAAGTACATCAGGATATGAGTTGGGACTACTAGCTGCTGCTGGAAGTTTAACAATAGTTCCTGGAGCAATAGTAATTTATTTTGTTAGAAATTATATAGCGAAAGGATTTGCCTTAGGTAGAGTATGATATTTCAAAAATTATATGCAGCCACAGGTAGTTGGGATACTGTTGCAAAAGCACATGAAAAAAGCTTTTTTGATTTTGAATTTATTACATGGATGGCTTGGACTTGGCAAACTGCAGTTTTTTTTATTTTTATCGCTCTATGTCTTACCGGAATGATTTTATGGGAAAAGAAAGTACCAGGTGGAACACCAAGAAGAGGTATATTGAGTTTAGATACTACAAGGGGTGATAGATTATTTATTTCTTTGTTAAGTGCTGCTTATATTCACCTAGTCTGGTTAGGACTCGTAGATGCAAGTCTATGGTTTGCTACTATTATTTCAGTTTTATTTTCTATAATAGTCTTTAGATACGTATAAAATATGAAAAAAATTATAGTATTAGGTGCTGGAGCAATGGGTTCTGCTTTTACGGTTCCATGTCTAGATAAAGGTAATGATGTAGTTTTAGTTGGTACTTATTTAGAAGACGAGGCTATTGATAATATTAAAAAAGAAAATAATTTTCATAAGATTCTTAATTGCACTTTACCAAAAAATTTAATAGTCGAAAAATTTGAAAATTTCCAAAATGAATTACAAAAGAAACCAGATTTAATTGTTATTGGAGTTAATTCAAAAGGAATTGAGTGGGCAGGAAAAGAAATATCAAAGAATTATAATTCTACAAGTGCAATTCTTTTACTTACTAAAGGATTAACTATTATAAATGATAAATTTGAAACACTAGTAGAAAAATTTAAATTTATTCTTGCAAATAATAATGTAGCAAAATCAAACGTTTCTGCAATTGGAGGACCTTGCTTAGCATCTGGTTTAGCTAATCGAATTAAAAGTAGCGTAGTATTAGCTAATGAAAATAAAGATGTAGTAAAAAATATAGGAAATATAATTTCAACAGATTATTACAGTACTGAATTTTCTGATGATTTATTGGGTGTAGAAATTTGTGCTGCAATCAAAAATATTTATTCTATGATTATTGGTGCCTCAGAAGGTTTAAGTAGCAACATTGCTGATAAAGATATTAAAAGTAAATATTATTTAAATACAGCCGCATCTTTAATGTATAAAGCTATCTCGGAAATGACCTACTTTACCAAGTCATTGAAAGGTAGAGAAGAAAGTGTTTATGGGTTAGCAGGATTGGGAGATTTGTATGTAAGTTCTGCAGGCGGAAGAAATAGTAGGATGGGTAAATATCTAGGCGAAGGATATGACTATAAAACAGCAAAGGAAAAATTTATGAAAAACGATACTATAGAAGGCGCAGAGTTAGCCTTAGAAATTGGCACAAAAGTTTTAAAAGATTTTGACAATAAAAAAATTCCTTTGATGTCTAGTTTAATCAAATCAATTATTGAAAATAAAAAATTAGAAATAAGTTGGTAGCATGAAGTCAAATTGGAATTATCCAACAACAATATGGGTTGGAGAAAATAGAATTAAAGATTTATCTCAAGCCTGTACAAACTTAAAAATCACTAATCCATTATTTGTAACTGATAAAGATCTTATTAATTTACCTATGGTTAAAAATATTGTTATAGAAGTTAAAAAAAGTTTTAAAGGTATGTGTGTTTTTTCTAATTTTTCGGGAAACCCTGTAGGTGAAAATGTAGAAGAAGGTGTCAATGAATTTAAAAAAAACAAGTGTAATGGAGTAATTGCTTTTGGTGGAGGTAGCGGACTTGACGTTGGAAAAGCAATAGCTTTTATGTCTGCTCAATCAAGACCAATATGGGATTTTGAAGATATAGGAGATTATTGGAAAAGAGCTGATGAAAAAAATATTGTGCCTATCATAGCGGTTCCCACTACTGCAGGAACTGGATCTGAAACAGGAAGAGCTTCTGCAATAATAAATAATAAAACTGGAGTAAAAAAAATAATATTTCATCCTAAAATTTTGCCATCTATTGTAATTTTGGATCCAGTTTTAACCGTTGATTTATCACCAAGACTTACTGCTGCAACAGGCATGGATGCTCTTGCACATAATTTAGAAGCTTTTTGTGCTCCAGGTTTTCATCCAATGGCAGACGGAATAGCAATAGAAGGAATGAAATTAGTAAAAAAATCATTGTTAAAAGCAGCGAAAAATGGAAAAGATTTAAAAGCAAGAGCAGATTTACTAGCCGCAGCCAGCATGGGATCAACTGCATTTCAAAAAGGTTTAGGTGCAATTCATTCTTTAAGTCATCCAGTTAATGCACAATTTAATGTACACCATGGATTATCGAACGCAATTTTTATGCCATATGTTTTAACTTTTAATAAAAATTTAATTGAAAAAAAGATTGTTTCTATTTGTGATTATCTTAATTTAGATAAACATTTTGATAGTTTTTTAAATTGGATTTTAGATTTAAGAAAAGAGTTGAATATTCCTCACAAACTTTCCGATGTTGTAGAAGTGAACAAAATTAATTTAGATCAACTATCAAAAATGGCTTTAGAAGACCCATCAACTGCAACAAACCCGAAAAAAATGACAGTAGATGATATGAAAATTTTATATGAGCATAGTATTTCAGGAGAATTATTTAATTCATGAGTGCAAAAATTTTAATTGTCGAAGGTAATCTTGAGGAAGAAAATAAAAATTTTATCAAAAGTGGAATTCCCACTCATACCGAGAGTTTAAAAGAAAGTTTGTCTTTTTTTACAAATGATTTGGACATTGATGTTGTCAATGCTAGTTCGGAGAAAAAAATAAATTCAATTATTAACGATCTAAAAAAATATGATGCACTAATTTGGGGTGGAAGTAGTTTAAATATTTATCATGATACAATTGAAATAAGAAGACAAATTGAATTTATGAAAGAATGCTTTAAAAGTATAAAAAGTATTTTGGCGATATGTTGGGGTATGCAAGTTGCTGTAACAGCAGCAGGAGGAGAAGTAAAAAAATCTACTAATGGCGCTCACATTGGAATAGCACAAAATGTTGAAATAAACAAAAAAGGAATTAATTTTCCATTATATAAAAATAAAAAAAACATATTTAATACTCCTGCATTTAACTTTGATGAGGTTGCTACAATTCCCAAAGATTCAACAATTCTAGCATCTAATAAAGTTAACAAAGTTCAAAGTTTAAATTTTAAAACTGGTATTAGTGAAATTTGGGGACTTCAATATCATCCAGAAATAACCTATGATAAAATGATAAGATTAATTAAATTTAGAAAAGATAAATTAATTAATATTAGAAAAGTTTTTACCAATGAAACTGATATTGAAGAGCATATAAATTTAATTGAAAAAGAAAATAAAATTTCTGAAAAAAGTCTAAGACTACAAGAGTTGCAAAATTGGCTTAATTATATAAATGCAAATTAAATCAAAACAAAATATTATTGATTATTTTAATGATGGTATAAAAAAAAATTTATTTATTGGAGTTGAAAACGAGAAATTTTTATTTGAAAAAGGATCAAATAAAAGAGCAAATTATAATAAAGTTAGACAAGTACTAGAAAAATTAAAGAATAAGTTTAAATGGGAAGAGATAAAAGAAGGTGAGAACCTAGTTGGACTTAAATTTGATGGTAAATCAATAAGCATTGAACCGGGAAATCAGATTGAGTTATCTGGTGATAGGTTGGAAAATATTCATAAAGTATGTTCAGAATCATATTCTTTTCAGAATCAACTTGAGGAAGTATGTGAAGAAATTGGTCTTAAAACTTTATCAATTGGATATGATCCGTTTAATAACCTTAAGGATGTGCCGAATAATCCAAAACAGAGATATAAATTAATGACAGCTGAGATGCCTAAAAATGGAGAACTTAGCTTAAATATGATGTATCAAACATCAGGAACTCAAATTAATTTAGATTATTTATCTGAAGAAGATTTTATAAAAAAATTCAAATTAATTTCAAATTTAACTCCATTATCAATTGCAATTTTTGCCAATTCTTCAATTAAAGAAAATAAACCTAGCGGATATTTATCTTATCGAGCAAAAGTTTGGCAAAAAACTTCTAGGGGCGGTTTACCTAAAATTTTTTTAGAAAACATGGATTTTGAAAAATATGCAGATTATGCAATCAATATGCCCCTGTTGTTTATTATTAAGAATAATCAATATATTTCTTCTAATTACAAAACTTTTAAAGATTTTATGAACGGTGGAATTCAAGAAGTGAATAATAAGTTGCCAGCTTTGAAAGATTTAAAAATCCATTTAAGCACCATATTTACTGAAGTAAGATTAAAAAATTATGTAGAGATTAGATGTTTAGATGCATGTGAATGGGATTGTCATTGTGCAGGTCCTGCATTTTATACAGGTTTAGTATACGGAAGTTTAGATAAAGCTCTAGATATAATTAAAAATTGGAAAATGGATGATGTTTTGAATGCTTATATGGAGTCACCTAAAAAAGGATTAAACACAGAAATTAGCGGCAAATCTATTTTATATTGGAGTAGAATCTTTTTAAATTTATCAAAAGAAGGTTTACTATCACGTAAACATCTAGATCAAAAAGGAAACAATGAAACAATTTTTTTAAAAAATATTGAAAATATATTAAATGAAAACAAGACAAAAGCTGAAAAAACTTTGGATAATTTAATTTAATAAAATATGTCAAAAAAAAAAATTATAGCAATTCAAGCAGATCCATTAAATTCTATAAACATAAAAACTGACACAACTTTTTTATTAGCTTTAGAAGCGCAGAGAAGACTTTATAAAATATATTGGTATCAAACAAAAGATTTAAGTTTCATTAAAGGTAAAGTTTATGCAAAAGCCGAAGAAGTTATTTTTTTTGATAATAAAAAAAAATTTTGCAAAATATTAAAAAAAATAAAATTAGATCTTTCAATAGTTAAATTCATATTAATAAGACAAAATCCACCATTTAATATGGATTATATAACTTCAACTTTATATTTAGAATCTTTATCTAAAAAAGTTAAAATAATAAATAATCCAATAGCAATAAGAAATATTTCAGAAAAATTTTACTCTGTTAATTTTCTTAAATTTATGCCTCCAACCATTTTTACAAAAGATTTAACAGTAATAATGAATTTTTTTAAAAAAAATAAAAGAATAGTTATAAAGCCTATCCACGGTTACTCAGGAAAAGATATTATATTTATCAATAGAAAATTTAATATTAACAAAATTAAAAGATATATTGGTAAAATAGGCCATGTAATGGTTCAAAAATTTCTACCAAGAGTAAAATACGGAGACAAAAGAGTTTTTATTTTAAATGGCACTGTAAAAGGAGCAATTAAAAGAATTCCTGTAAAAGGATCTATTTTATCTAATATATCTCAAGGAGGTACAGCTATTAAAACTGAATTAAATAAAAAAGAATACTATTTGGCAAATCTTGTTGCAAAAAAATTAAAACAACAAAATATTTTTTTTGCTGGTATCGATTTAATTTCAAATTATTTAATAGGAGATATTAATGTTACTTCCCCCACAGGTTTACCTCAGTATAAAGATTTAAGTGGAATAAATTTAGCAATAAATTTTTGGAACGAAGCGGAAAGATTAAAATAAGCCTTCAATTTCACCTTTTTGATTTAATTTAATATTTTCCGCAGCAGGTATGCGTGGTAAGCCAGGCATTGTCATTATTGTTCCACAAATCACTACAATAAATTCAGCTCCTGATGATAATCTTACTTCTCTGATTGGCAAAACATGACCCGTAGGAGCACCCTTTAAATTTGGATCAGTGGAGAAACTATATTGAGTTTTAGCTATACAAATGGGTAATTTTCCATATCCCTTCTTCTCAAAATCTTTTAATTGTTCTCTTATTTTTGTGTCAGCTACGACTTCGCTTGCATGATAAATTTCTTGTGCGATTGTCTGAATTTTTTTAAATAATGGTAATTTATCCTGATATAAAAATTTAAATGTATTGGTATTGTTTTCACAAATTTCGACTACAGTTTTTGCTAGATCTTTTGCACCTTCACCTCCTTTAGACCAGTGTGTACATATTGATGCTTTTACACCAAGCGTTTTACAATAATCAACTAATGCATTTACTTCATTATCTGTATCAGTAATAAAATGATTTATAGCGACTGCTACAGGTAAACCAAATTTTTTAGTGTTGTTTATATGTCTCTCTAAGTTTACCAAACCTTTTTTTAAAGCATTAATATTTTCATCTTTAAGAACATTTTTTTTTAGCCCTCCATGCATTTTGAGTGCTCTTATTGTTGCTACAATTACAACGCAGTCAGGTTTTATTCCTGATTTTCTACATTTGATATCTAAAAATTTTTCTGCACCTAAATCAGCACCAAAACCTGCTTCAGTTACGACATAATCAGATAATTTTAACCCAGCCTTCGTTGCAATTACTGAATTACATCCATGAGCAATATTTGCAAAAGGACCACCATGAATGATAGCTGGATTATTTTCTAAAGTTTGTGTTGCATTAGGTCTTATTGCTTCTTTTAAAAGGACAGTCACCGGTCCTTGTGCTTTCAAATCTTTTGCATAAATTGGTTTTTTATCTCTAGTATAAGCAATTGTAATATTACCAATTCTATTTTCTAAATCCTTTAAATCTTTGGCTAAGCAAAAAATTGCCATTATTTCTGAAGCAACAGTTATATCAAAACCATCTTGTCTTGGATAACCATTGGCTATTCCTCCAAGATCCACTACTATCGATCTTAAAGATCGATCATTCATATCCATTACTCTTTTCCAAACAACTCTTCTAACATCAATATTTAATTTATTTCCCCAATAAATATGATTATCAATTAAAGCGGATAGTAAATTATGAGCTGATGTTATTGCATGAAAATCGCCAGTGAAATGCAAATTAATTTGTTCCATAGGTACAACTTGAGCATAACCTCCTCCGGCAGCTCCACCTTTCATTCCAAAAGATGGACCTAAGCTTGGTTCACGAATACATACGATAGAATTTTTTCCAATTTTATTCAAAGCATCGGTTAATCCAACCGATGTCGTTGTTTTTCCTTCTCCAGCCGGAGTTGGTGTAATACCTGTTACCAAGATGAGTTTACCATCTTTTTTATCTTTAAGAGTCTCTAGGTATTCTAAATTTATTTTGGCAATGTGACGTCCCATTGGACTGAAAGATTTGGGGTCATCTGGCACATTAATTTTAGAAAGAACCTCATTTATTGGTTTCATCTTAGCTTCTCGTGCTATCTGGATATCTGACTTGGACATAAGTTTTGGTTTCTTCTACATTAATTTCTAAATTTGAAGTGAATTAGTATCCCTTTTTACCAATTTATTAAACATCTAAAAAATATATATAAAAAAAATAAGAATTATTTATATTTGTTTATATAAAATTAAGTCATGCAGAAATACTCATTGTTCAGTTTGATTAAAAATGCTTTTTCAAACCATCAAAACTGGGAAGTAGCGTGGAAGGACCCTACGCCAAAAAAAGAATACGATGTGATAATAATTGGAGGTGGAGGTCACGGATTAGCAACAGCTTATTATTTAGCAAAAGAACATAAAATTACAAATGTAGCAATTATAGAAAAAGGATGGATTGGCGGTGGAAATGTCGGAAGAAATACTACAATTGTTAGATCCAATTACATGCATGATGAAAATGGATTGTTCAGTGAATTCGGAATGAATTTATGGAGAAACATGAGTCAGGATTTAAATTTCAACGTAATGTTTTCTCCAAGAGGAATTATTAACCTTGCACATTCAGACGCACAAATGAATGTTTACTCAAGAAGAGGAAATTCTATGCTTTTAAACGGAATTGATGCAGTTCTTTTAAATAGAGAACAAGTAAAAGAAATTATTCCTATGGCAGATTTTTCTGACAATGTAAGGTTTCCAATCTTTGGAGGATTAATGCAACCTAGTGCAGGAACAGCAAGACATGATGCGGTTGCATGGGGTTATGCTCGTCAAGCAGATGCAATGGGAGTAGATATTATTCAAAATTGTGAAGTCTTAGATTTTGATGTTTCTGTTGGAAAAATTAAAGGTGTAAGAACTTCAAAAGGAAACATTAAAGCTAATAAAATTGGTTTATGTGTTGCTGGCAGTACAAATTTTTTAGCAGAAAAATTAAATATGACACTACCAATAGAAACACACCTCTTACAGGCTTGTGTGTCAGAACCAATTAAACCAATTTTAGACAAAGTAGTAACTTTTGGAGCGGGACATTTTTATGTTAGTCAATCTGATAAAGGAGAAATGGTCATGGGCGGAGATTTAGATGGATATAATAGTTATTCTCAAAGAGGTAATTTACCAACTCTGCAACATGTTTTAACAGAAGGAATTGCTATGTTTCCATTTCTTAGCAAATTGAAAATGCTTAGAACTTGGGGAGGAATAATGGATATGTCTATGGATGGTTCGCCTATTATAGATAAAACACATATTGAAGGTTTATATTTAAATTGCGGTTGGTGTTATGGAGGTTTTAAAGCTACCCCAGCTTCTGGCTGGACTTTTGCTTATACAATAGCTCAAGATAGAGTTCATGAATTAAATGCAGGATATAGTTTAAATAGATTTAGTACTGGACATTTGATTGATGAAAAAGGTCTTGGAACAAAAACTTGGATTTCATAAATGCTTCATATTAAATGTCCTCACTGCGGATTAAGATCACAAAATGAATTTGCATATGGTGGTGATGCCACTATCAAAAGACCTGAATTGAATAAAGAAGTGTCAGATTTAGAGTGGGATAAATTTGTTTATTTAAGAAAAAGCCCAAGAGGAAAACATCTAGAGTTATGGCATCACATTTCAGGATGCAGACAATGGATTAAAGTTCAAAGAGATACTTTAACTCATGAAATATTTAAAACTTTAAAAGCAGACGAAGAAATATAATTATGCCTCAGAATTTCAGATTAGATAACGTTGGTTTAATTAATAGAGATAAAAAAATTTCATTTAAGTTTAATGGTAAAAAATATTATGGCTACGAAGGAGACACGCTAGCTTCTGCGTTAATTGCAAATGGTGTTCATCTTGTTGCTAGAAGTTTTAAATATCATAGACCTAGAGGTTTTTTTGGTGCAGGCGTTGATGAACCTTATGCCATTGTTCAATTATATAGAAATAATGAGACAGAACCCAATGTAAGAGCTACAGAACAAGAGCTCTTTGAAGGTTTAGAAGCAAAAAGTGTTAATTGTTGGCCAAGTGTAAACTTTGATATTGGTGCAATAAATAATTTATTAAAGATATTTTTACCCTCAGGTTTTTATTACAAAACATTTATGTGGCCTAAAAGTTTTTGGTACAAAGTTTATGAACCATTTATAAGAAAATCAGCTGGTTTTGGAAAAGTATCAACTAAACATGATCAAGAAAGATATGAGCATAAATATGAATATTGTGACCTTTTAATTACTGGTTCAGGTCCATCTGGTTTAGCAAGCGCATATGCTGCAGCAAAAAATGGAGCAAGAGTAATTTTAGCTGAAGACAAACCAATGTTTGGAGGAAGTTTATTAACTAGCGATGTAAATATTGGAAACCAAAACGGTAAAGAGTGGGCAGAAAAAATAATATCTGAACTTAAAGCAATGCCAAATGTGATCTTAAAAAATAGGTCACAAGTTTTTGGTTATTACGATCATAATATGTTGGTAATGTCAGAAAGAGTAAGCGATCATTTGCCAAAAACTAATAAATATATCCCAAAACAAAGACTTTGGTATATACGAGCAAAAGAAGTTGTTATTTCATCAGGTTCAATTGAAAGACCATTGGTTTTTGGAAACAATGACACACCAGGCGTAATTCTTTCATCTGCAGCTAAAGAATATTTAAAAGTTTACGGAGTTCTTGTCGGTAAAAAACCTTTGATATTTACCAATAATGATAGTGGTTACGAAACTGCAATAGAATTTAAAAAAAATGGAATAGATCCTATTATTCTAGATACAAGAAAAGATCCTAATTCTGAGATTATTAATGAGGCAAAAAATTTAAAAATAGATATAAAATTTTCATATGTTGTTGTGGCAGCCAAAGGTTACAAAAAAGTAAAATCAGCAGATATTGCAACAATTTCAGAAGATAAAAAACAATTAAGCCAAATTGAAAATATCAATTGTGATTGTATTTGTGTTTCGGGTTTTTGGACTCCTACGATTCATTTAGCTTCACAATCAGGAAATAAAACTAAATTTAATGAAGAAATAGATACCTTTGTTCCCGGTCAGTCAAAACAACAAGAAACAACATTAGGATCTGCCAATGGAATTTTTTCACTAGAAGAAACTATAAAAATGGCTTTTGAAAGTGGATTTCAGTTATCAAAAAAAATAACTAATAATGAAAATAAAATTTCCATGCCGTCAGTTGTAGAAAAAAAATTTACAAATCACGATAAATTTTGGTGTGTACCGCTTCCTAAAGGAAAAAATTATAAAAGATTTTTAGATTTTCAAAATGATGTCGCGGTGTCAGATATAGAAATAGCTTTAAGGGAAGGTTACAGATCAATAGAACATGTTAAGAGATATACCACATTAGGTATGGCAACAGATCAAGGCAAAACAAGCAATATAAATGGATTGCAACTTGTCTCTAATGTTGAAAATAAAGTAATACCGCAAGTAGGCCACACAACTTTTAGACCACCTTATACGCCAGTTTCAATAGGAGCTATTGTAGGTAGAGAAATAGGAAAACATTCTAAACCAACCAGAAAATCTCCTATGCATTTATGGCACGAAAAAAATAATGCAGTTTTTGTTGATGCGGGAGTTTGGTTGCGTCCAAGATATTACAAACAAGGAAATGAAAATTTATTTGAAGCTTCAAAAAGGGAAGCAAAAAATGTCAGGCAAAATGTAGGAGTTTGTGATGTAACGACATTAGGAAAAATTGATATCAAAGGATCAGATGCAGCAGAATTTTTAAATAGAGTTTATACAAATGCTTGGCTTAAGCTGCCAGTTGGAAAAGCTAGATATGGAATAATGTTAAGAGAAGATGGAATAGTAATGGATGATGGCACAACAACTAGGATTTCGGAAAACCACTATCATATGACAACTACTACCGCTCAAGCAGCGAACATTCTGTCTCATCTTGAATATTATTTACAATTGGTTTGGCCTGAACTGAATGTTAATGTAGTTTCAACTACCGAACAGTGGGCGGGAGCAGCTATAGCAGGACCAAAATCTAGAAATTTATTACAAAAATTATTTCCAGAATTAGATGTATCAAATGAAGGTTTGCCATTCATGGGATATATCGAAAGTAATTTATTTGGAGTTTATGCAAGAATTTTCAGAATTTCTTTTTCTGGAGAACTTGCTTACGAGGTGAATGTAGAGTCTGATAATGGACATTATATGTGGGAAAAAATAATAGAAATTGGAAAAGAATTTAAAATTCAACCATACGGAACAGAAGCATTATCAACATTAAGAATTGAAATGGGACACGTTGCAGGATCCGAATTAGACGGAAGAACAATTCCTTATGATAATTCTTTAGAAGGATTAGTTAGTAAAAAGAAAGATTTTATTGGTAAAAGATCTTTAGGTAAAACAGCTTTTGTAGCTCTAGATAGACAAAAAGTAGTAGGAGTGGTTCCTTTAGATAAAAAAACTAGCATTCCAGAAGGGTCATATTTAGTTAAAGATGCAAATGCAAAACCCCCTATTTCTAAATTGGGTCATGTATCTGCATCTTGTTGGAGTGTTGAATATGATAATCCATTTTCATTGGCAATACTTAAAGATGGAAAAAATATGATTGGAAAAAAACTTTATGCTTTATCTCCACTAAAAAATAAATCTATACCTGTTGAAATTGTTTCTTCACATTATGTTGATCCTAAAGGTGAAAGAGTTAGATCATGACATTAATATCAGCCTTAGAAAGCGTTCACACCAAAGGTCTTTTTGGAAATTATGAAAATAAAAATGAAGAAGATTTATTAAAGATTTCAGAAAATAAAAATTTACTAATCGTTCAAATAGTTCAGTATAAAAATTCTTCTATTTTGATTGAAGATATTAACATTGATAATTTAACATTAAAAAGTGATACTTTTAGTGTAATTAGTAATAATGATACAAGAATATTATGGAGCGGACCAAAAAATTGGTTTTTGATATCAACAAAAAAAGATTTACTTAAAAATATATTGCAAGTTTTTAAAGATACCGATTTTGCAGTTACAGATTTATCCCATTCAAGAACTATAATTGAATTAGAAGGAAAAAATGCAAAAGAAGTTTTAAAAAAAGGATGCCCATTTAATTTTAATATTTTAGAAAAAAATCACTGTGTAAACACCATATTTAATGGCATAACCTTTACTGTTGATATGATAGATGACAATCCAGATAAAATAAGATTATTTGCTCTTAGAAGTTTTGGCGAATCTTTATATCACTCAATAACAGACGCCTCTTTAGAATTTGGCTATAAAGCAGTCTAACAATTATTCCGATGTTTTTAATTTTGTCTTTTGAATAGATATTACAAATAATATTGGTACAACCAATGTAAGAATAGTTATTGTAATTAACAATAAACCTAATTCAGAATAATCAGCTGTAGTTAATATAGCGTTAGTAACCTTATCTTTAACTTCTCTTGTTATTGTAAAGATTTCATTTAGATATTTTGTTCCTAAAGAACTTGCTGAGAGAGCTAAATTTGTAAAAGATGCAAATACAGCAAAAAAAGTTGCTTTTAAATGTGCAGGAGCATTTTTAGCAATCCAGGCTAGCAATGGTATCATTGAAACTTGTCCAAGAGGAGATTCAATTGCCGTGTTTATTATTGCAATAAATTTTGCGTCTACTATTCCGTTTGTTAATGAAGAGGTCCAATTATGAAATCCATAATACATGCCTACACTTGGTAGAAATAATACAGCGCCAGCAATTGATAATATTACAATTATTTTTGCTATAGAATTTTTTGCCATAAAAGGTCTAAGCACTATAATTCCAACTAGAGTTAAAATTGAAGCTAGTAAAGATAAAATAGAAAAAAATTGTTCATTAAATTTTAGTTCATCTATTTCAAACCATGACAATCCTGGTCCAGGACCTGGCATTGCTCTAAATATAAAAATGATTATAGCGGTTCCAACAACTGTGAATCTTAAATTTTCTGGCAATTCCTTTATTAGTTTGCTCATCAAAAATACGATTATTGCCATTGATCCAAGAAAAACTATTTCCTGAGCATAAGGAACTTTAAAAGCGCCTATACCAAGAGTAAAAACAACAAAAATTAGACTACCGCCAAGTATCCACCAATTTATATTGGTTTTTTCTTGTCGAGCGGAATCCTCATTTCCCGACATTCCTTTATTAATTAACTTATTAATTTTTTGTTTTTTTAAATAAGAAGCAAGAAAAACTCCTAAAACAGAAACGAATGGAATAATTAATGCATAAATATAAATAGAACCATAAAGTTGTATCTTGTTAGTTTGGTCTAAATTATCAACTTCATTAAATAAAATTACATTGGCAAAAGAAACTAATACACTTCCTCCAATTATTGCAAATCTACCCAAGGTTTGCATCGTTGTATGCATAGTTTTGATTTCATCTTTTGAAAATTTTTGACCATTGTCATCTACCAAAGGTACAGCTTCAACAGTCATAGCGTCTGCAACAACATCCTGAACCACATATCCAATCGGTGCTAGTAAAATACTTATTACAAACCAAGTCTCAATTTTTAAAATTGATGACATCAATTCAGTATGAACGATAAGTCCGTACATTATTAATAGACTTAAAGCAATTAAACCAGCACCAACAAAAACCATGTAGTTCTTTTTGTTCCAAATTAAATCTACTAGATGTCCTAATGGCATTTTTAAAGCCCATGGGATACCAGCCCAAAATCCCAATCCAGCTAAAAACGCAGCAGAAAGATTAAGATAATCTTT
>Ga0208639_1001588_pt1 | contig 14649 bp, 7 predicted proteins | sample ETNtaG_33_FD_185772 | JGI IMG/M metagenome (GOLD analysis project Ga0208639, IMG submission 185772) | Marine microbial and viral communities from oxygen minimum zone, Eastern Pacific Ocean - ETNP201310SV76 (SPAdes) (version 2) | ecosystem: Environmental > Aquatic > Marine > Oceanic ...
GCCTGTAGCGATGCGAATAACATCTGATGACTCGTCAGAGAGGAGGTTGTCCAAAAGTGGGAGTGCGGCTGAACCACGGCGCTGAAGGATTTCATCGAGTGCATCAGCAAGAGCACATCGGACCTGAGGTTCTCGTGCAAGGAGTGTGTTCTCCAATTGTTGCGACCCTTCAAAATCCAAATCCCATGCTCTCGGAAGCAAGGCGGCGATTCGGCTTGAGAGTGCGATATCACCATCGCCAGCCATACGGTTGAGGCGAGATAGAATGGACAGGGGGTCAACTAGATCTCGTCTTGCCAATGCAAGATCCAACCATTCGACCAGTACGGGGCGCGGGGGATCTGCTTCCTCCATTCGATCAAGTAGCCAGCCAGCAGCAAATGCGCCACCTGCATCTGCCTGCATCGGTGAGGCGGGTGTGACTTCACGGCCCTCTTGCCAATCGACAAGATGGGGTCCGGGTGTAGCACCGCCATGCCAATATCCTGGTTTGCGGGCAAGGGCGATGCTTTCCATCAAATGGTATCCTTGCTGCCGAGAAATCGGACTGTCTTTGGATGACATGCCATTCAGCAGAGCAATGGCGACCCACCAACGATCGACATCGGGTGCATCAGCATCGAGTGCTTGTGCGAGAAGAGTTTCTGCCCTGATGAATAAGGCGCGCTCAGCGACTTCCTCGCCTCGTCGTCCAAGCCACTTTCGCGCTTCGCGTGCGGGGTCTGCAGTCAAAGACAACCGATGTGGGACCAATGATTCGCCAATCGATTCAAGATCTCGTTCAAAAGCAGCACGGTTCGCCTTGAGTAAGGCATGCGCGATTTCGATTAGTTTCCCTGGTTCTTGAGGTGGTATGACTGGGAAATCTGGATCAGATAGCGGGGGTTCCGGTAATGGCCAATCCTCACAGCCACGCAACATGGCGACTTCAAGAGCCTCTTGTGTTTGTTCAAACAAACGCTGTGAGAGTTCGTTTTGTTCGCGCCAATCGCTCATCGGCGACCACACCATCAGATGTCTAGTTCGATGTTGAGGTTCTGGATGAGTTCCTTGTATCGGTTTCGAATGGTCACTTCAGTTACGCCTGCAACTTCAGCAACTTCACGCTGAGTTCGACGCTTACCACAAAGAACACTTGCGATGTAGATAATCGATGCTGCGATTCCTGTTGGTCCTCGCCCACTGGTCAATTCTTTTTCCTGTGCGGCCTTGATCAATTCGTAGGCCTTGGCTTCAACCTCTGCATCCAATCCAAGTCCTGAACAGAATCGGGAAATGTAATCCTCTGGACCGGTTGGCATGATTTTCATCTTGAGTTCACGGACCATGAATCGGTATGTGCGGCCGATTTCCTTGCGACCTGTTCGACTGGCCTGGCCAATCTCATCAAGTGTACGCGGAACGCCACACTGTCGGCAAGCAGCATACAAACTTGCAGCTGCAACACCTTCGATTGAACGACCACGAATCAAGCGCTTCTCAACGGCCTTCTTGTAATTCACAGCTGCAGATTCTCGAACCGTCTTTGGTAGTTCGAGGCGGCTCGCCATACGATCAAGTTCTGCGAGTGCCATGGCGAGATTTCGCTCGGTCGCGTTACTCACACGGCTGCGCTTCTGCCACTTGCGCATGCGATAGAATTGGCTTCGGTATCGACTGTTGATTGTCTTGCCAGAGTAGTCCTTGTTCTGCCAATCGATATCGGTGCTCAGACCTTTGTCGTGTAGCATCACAGTCATTGGCGCGCCCGTACGTGCGCGTTGATCGCCTTGTTCTGGGCTAAACACACGCCATTCTGCACCTTGATCGATAACATTGTCTTCTAAGACAAGTCCACAATCTTGGCAGACAATTTCTCCACGCGTCTCATCTCTGTCTAATTTTCTCGAATTACATTCTGGACATTTGACAATGTCTTCTACCTGTTCATCAGCCATTTTTACACTCCCCTCTTCCACCATTAATAATAGAGGAAGTAATATAATTCCGAAAGGGGATGCTATTTAAATTTGATGGGTACATATATCGATTCTCCTCTGTTGGTTTTTGATTCTTTTTTGTGTTGAATATTCGTATTCTCTCTTCGTCATTTTCTCTCTTCTCGATACCACGATTACACCCGCCCTCCTCCACCTACGGTGGAGGGAGTGTGTAGGCAACCAACTCTATCTGGCTGTTTACGAACGGTCATATAGGCCAGCCCATTAGAGAATTCTGGGTGAGTTTGTGTCTTTGTCTTGGCCTCCGGAATCCGTTTCTCTGAATCCAGAGAAAAGAGTTCTCTTTTTGACCAAGGATTTGAATCTCATCAAAGAGCAGTTGTACAATGGTCTGAATCTTCGAATGGAGAATCTTTCGGTCGACGATCTTCTCGACGATATCAACACCGATGTCATGACACCTGCTTGGGTTTGCTTTGACCATGATCCTGCATTAATCGCAGATAATGCATATGCGGGGCTCATGCATGAAGGGGAGCGGGTGTTCAAGCAGGGCGCACTCAAAGAAGGTGGTTTTGAGGTTCTTGTCAGTGGACATCGAAAAGGGACTGGAAGTAGTCGCGAAACGGCTGCGCAATGTGAGCGTTGGTCTGGTATCAGAGTCATCATCGCAGCTTCTTTCGCACCGATTCATGAGCGGAACAACATCAACCTTGGACAGGTCATGGGTGACCATGCAATGTTGGAGCGATTGCAGAATGGGGAATCGGTTGCACTTGCTGAATTCACAGAGCGATACGATTCTGTTACTCGATTGATTCTTGAAAATGGAGGCATTCTCCCATTCGCCAAAATGCTTGATTCGGGTGAGGTTGATTTGCCAGCACTCTCTACTGATGCACGTGGTATGACAATGGCTGAGAAAATTATCGCGAAGAAATTAATTGGCCAAAATGGAGCAGCATGCTACGTTTCTCCAGGGGATGCTGTGCTCGCTTCTGTCGATGGTGGTTACAGCCATGAGTTCACGACCGCTCAGGTTCACAATTTCCTCGCTGAAGAATATGGAGATGATTATTCGTTACCGAATCCCCCGAAGTTCGCTGTCTTTGAGGACCACCTGCTCTATGCTACAGGAGTGGCGAGATTCGGGCCATTTTCAGATAAGATCCAAACCTTACGAGATTTGCAAGTTACCTTTCAAAGACACACAGGTGTTCGGGATTACTCGGCGACCGATGGGGTGAGTCCAGGGATTTGTCATCAAGTCGCGCGCGAGGAATTCATCGATGTTGGAGATTTTATTCAAGCAACGGATAGTCACACTTGCATGGGTGGTGCATCCAACGCACTGACATATGGTGTCGGTTCAACAGAATATGCAAATCTTGTCTACAATCAATTCGCATTCGTCAAAGTACCTGAAAGCATTCGATTTGAACTGCACGGAACACTCAATCCCGGATGTACTGCGAAGGATGTGATTCTTCACATCCTGTGGCATTATGCAAAACACTCAGACACTCTAGACCGTTCAATGGAATTTGGAGGGCCGGGTCTTGCATCGATATCGATGGATGAGCGGGCGACACTGTGCAACATGGCGACCGAATGCAGTGCCAAGACTGGTATTTGCGATCCTGATCAACTAACCATTGACTGGTTACTCTCACGAAGGGAAGGGTTGACCGAGGAAGAGATTCGATCTGCATTCGTACATGCTGATGTTGATGCCCATTACGACGGAGGTATCCATTCAATCAATCTCGATGAGATACGGCCGATGGTTGCGCACCCCGGCAATCCTGACGAAGGGGTTCCGTCAGACCCGACCAATGGTGCGTACATTGACGAATTAGGTGATGTGGCCATCGATATCGCTTACGCTGGCTCTTGCACTGCAGGAAAAGATGACGACTTCGCATACTATGCAATGGTCACCAAGGCTGCATTAGACGCTGGGCTGACCGTTGCCGAAGGAGTCGATTGCTACATTCAATTTGGTTCCAAATCTGTAAAAGAACTCTCAGAACGTAATGGGTGGACGGCAATGTTCGCCGAAGCGGGTGTCAAACTGATTGATCCGGGATGTGGTGCCTGTATTGGTGCTGGCCCCGGTGTTAGTGACAATCCAGATCAGGTGTCCGTATCTGCAATCAATCGAAATTTCCAAGGCCGTTCTGGTCCGGGGAAATTGTACCTAGCAAGTCCACTGACAGTGATGGCTTCTGCATTCACAGGGAAGATTACTGCTTGGCGACCAGGCCTGTTTGAGTGAGGTGTTCGTATGGAAATTGTTCTCCTTCTTTCGTTCCTTCTCTTCATGTCCTTCTTCGCCGCCATAGGACTTTCATCAATGCGTGTCAAGGAAGATACGACCGATGATTATCTAGTCGCTGGACGAGGTATGCATCCTGGTCTAGCAGCCCTATCTGCTGTCAGCACTTGGAACAGTGGATACATGTTCATTGGATTCATTGGATTTGTGTACCTCTTAGGGTATTCTGCCATCTGGATTTCCATCATTTCAATGGCTGGACAGGTCGTGGCTTGGGTTTGGGTGTTCAAATTCATCCAAACAGAAGCGCAAGATCGGGATGTGCGCTCGCTCTCCTCGCTCGTTGCCAATGTGAAGGGGGCGCCAGAAGCCAAGATTGCAGCAATCCTATCTGTCATCTTCCTCTCCATTTATGCTGCAGCGCAACTCACTGCAGGTGGTGTTGCACTCAATGCAATTCTCGGCTGGTCGAACATCGTCGGTATCCTACTTGGTTTTGTTCTAGTTGTTGCCTATTGTTACGCGGGAGGAATCCGCGCTTCGATTTGGACCGATGCAGCGCAATCCTGTGTGATGATTATCGGAACTGGTCTTCTTTGTTGGGTTGCCTTGGGTGAAGTTGGTGGATTTAGTGGAATGCATGCTTCATTGAAAACGATGGATCCCACATTGACCTCCATGTTCCCACCCGGTCTCAAAATGGGTGTTACGCTGTGGGTGTTTGCCTTCTTCCTTGGTGGACTGGGTGTAGCAGGACAACCTCAGGTCGTGTCTAGAATTATGACACTGGGTGATGATTCGGATCGAAAACAGGCTGCAGTGTGGTTCTTTGTTTGGCAGACTCCTTTCATCGTGCTGATGTACATCATTGGATTGACATGCAGAGTCGTCTTTGACGGTGCGGGTTTTAACCCCGAGATGGGGCTTCCGATGATTGCAATGGAAGTCCTCGGTCCATTTTGGGTGGGCCTGATTCTCGCTTCGATTTTTGCCGCAACCATGTCAACCGCAGACAGTCAGGTCCTTGCCTGTACAGCTGCTGTAACGGACGATATTCGACCCGAATGGAGTCAGGACCACAAGACGACGAAGTTGGTCACGTTGGGTGTTGCTTTGTTTGCAACAGCAATTTCGTTAGTCGCAGATATTACTGGAAACGATTCTGTGTTCAGCCTTGTTGTCTTCGCCGTGTACGGCCTTGCTTCTGTGTTTATTCCACTCCTTGCAATTCGCATGATGGGTTACAAACCTGACACTTACCATTCGATGACGATGATTATCGCTGCGTTCACTAGTGTTGTAATCTGGCGCCTATTAGGATTGGATCAGTACATCTTCGATACAGTGCCAGGAATGGGTGCAGCCTTCATCGCTCACCTTTGCTTGTGCCACTTCCGGGACCTCTCTGATTCGGCGTTCCTTGGTAGAATTGTGGTGCCTAGGAATATCATGGCATCATTGGGGGCTGGCCTCGTCGTACTTCTGCTCGTCAGTGAGAGTCTTTACTTCATCAACAGTCCAGATTCTTCTGATTCAATGGGGGGTGTGGGCGATTACACAATTGATGCTGCGTTGTATGAGTATGACCTTGGTGATGGTTCTGAATATATCATGGATGGTGAAACTTTGACACTCGATTTCAACACCGACTCGGTTGATTCATGGGAAAATGGAGATAATGTCGTCGGAGTGAAGGTAAGGCTTTCCTACGATGAGGATGAAACAAGTTCAGGCGCCGGTTGTATATTCTCGGGAGGAAATCCCCAACCCGATACGATTACTGGAACGGTAATTCATGATCAATTCAATGCAACTGAGGATGCGACGAACAATCAAGGTGGAATGAATGTCCACTTTGTAATTGCTGAATGGTACAATGCTTCCATGGTGGAAGCTGGAAATGTTTCAGGACTTTCTGAATCGGAAATACACAATCAGTTGGATGCTGGAGAAGTGGGATTGGGAGTGTACTCACTCGACCTCACAGTCGATGCTGAAGCCGGTGGAAGTGCTGGTTGCACACATGCCGATGATGGGGAAGAAGTGGAATATCTTGTTCAACTTCTAATTTTAGATTATACGGTCGAAGCCGCCTCTTGAGTAACGTTCGATTTTGAGCGGTAAATCAATATTCTGTCCTTGAGGCTTTTAGGGTGCCCCGTTGCCCGAGCGGTTTGCGGCCTGCTGGCCCCTCCGCATTAGGCGTAGGGAGGACCTGGAGCCGTGGAGCGCGAGGCACATGGCACGAAAGTCATCCGGAATGCAGCAGGCAAGCATTAGTGAATTCTTTGAAAAGAACAAACACTTTCTGGGCTTCGATACGCTACCACGGTCCATCATCACAGCAGTGAAAGAGTCTGTCGACAACTCATTGGATGCTGCTGAAGAACATCGGATTCTACCAACCATTTCGATTGAAGTTCACAAAGTCAAGGGAAAGAAAGATCTGTTGCGTTTGGTGACCCAAGACAATGGCCCAGGCATTGCGCAAAAATCGATTTCCAAAGTGTTTGGTTCGCTCCTATTCGGTTCCCGGTTCCACACGATTCGTCAAACTCGTGGACAACAAGGGATTGGGATTACTGGTGTGGTCATGTACAGTCAACTAACGACTGGGAAACCCACCGCTATTATTTCGAAAATCGCCAGAGAGTCGGGGGCTGTTCGTGTCAATATTGGATTGGACACGAAGAAAAATAAGGCCATTCTTAGCAATGAAAAAAGATTCTCAGAAGATGAAGTGAATGAGGCGAAGGGGCTTCATTGGATTGGTGATCATGGAATTCGTATTGAAACTCTGATGAAAGCCAAATATCAACGCGGTAAACAATCTGTGTATCAATATCTCAAGATGACGAGTATTGTCAATCCTCATGCAAGTGTTGATTTCAAAGCATTCGATGAAGAGGGGAACATGATTGATGAGGGGTCTTGGCCCCGAGTTACCGATGAATTGCCACGACCTGTGAAGGACATCAAACCACACCCTCATGGATTGGAAATTGGAACCTTGCAACGACTGCTTCGCGATACGAGCGTTCCCAGCGAAGGAGAGGGGGCAAACACTCCCCTCCGATATTTCCTCAGACATACTTTCTCTTCTGTAACAAATCCTCGGGCTCAAGACATTATCAGCAAAGCAGGGCTTACACCCAAGGACAAGCCTCACCTGTTGAAACCGGATCAAGTAAACGACCTTCTCGCAGCCTTTGGAAAGGTCAAACTAACTGCACCCCCTACCGATTGTCTTTCCCCAATCGAAGATTTACTCATCAAAAAGGGACTCTCGAAGGCGATAGATTCTCGGTTTGTCTCAACGGTGACCCGAGAGCCAAAAGTCAGCAATGGAAATCCCTTCCAAGTTGAGGTGGGGCTCATTTTCGGTGGAGATTTACCGGGTGATCAGCCCATCCAGGTTTTGCGCTTTGCAAATCGCGTTCCCTTGATGTATCAACAGGGTGGATGTCTGCTCACAAAGGCACTGGAATCTGTGGATTGGAAACGTTACGGTCTAGATCATCCCGGCGGGAGGGGGATTCCAAAGGGCCCAGCTGCTGTATTGATTCATCTTGCAAGTACCAACGTCCAATTTACCAGTGAAGCAAAAGAAGCACTCTCTGACAATGTCGATGTCCATGATGAGATTCGGCTCGCGATGCTTGAGGTGGGGCGAGGATTGCGAAATCACCTCAAGAAGCAGAAGCAGAAGGCGAAAGCGCAAGAGAAATTCGAACTTGTCAACATCATCTTGCCCGAAATTCACGATAAGACAATTGCAATCTTAGATGCTGAACCAGTGCCGCTGGCTCCCGTCATTACCAAGATTATGAATGCCGTATTCCTTGAGGAAAAAGTCGAATGGGATAAGGAGGCAAAGGTTACTCGGGCAACCATTGAGGTGTACAATTACACTGCCCGCCCACGTGCATACACCTTGCTGTCGACTTGGCCTGAACGAGAGGGAGTCACAATGGGTGACAACCCCTTGGGGGGGCGAAGAGAAGCGAAGGGGCTCTGGGCCTGGAAATTAGATACACTGGATTCAGGAGCCTCGACGACGGTCTCATTTGTTGTTGAAGGATTATCGAATGGGGATTGGTCAGAAGTTGACATCTTTTTCCGAGGCGCAGGAGATATCATCGGGGCAACCAAAATCGATGAAGCGATTCTTGCTGAAATGCTTCGCGAAGAAGAAGAGGAAGAGGGAGAAGGCGGTGAAGAAGATGGAGATTTGATCGAAGTATCTGCATCTCCAGTAATCGTCGATGATGGTCCTGTAAATAACGTTCCAGAAGTGAATATCAGCCATGCTGAAACTCCATCTGATGAAGATTCAGATTGGTTTGGCCTTGGCGGAGGTGAGGAAGAATGAGTGTGACTCAACGAAAAACCAAAGAAGAAGTTGTGGAAAATCTCCACGGTGTTGCAAGAGAAATGTACAAGCGAATGGCAAAGGGCGAAGCGCCAACAATGACCCTGCCCGTACGAACCAAGAATAACATTGGATTTGACGATAAATTGGGCGTATACAAATATGGCAGTAAACGCTCAACTCGTGATGCTACGAGTCTGGGGAGTGCGAGGCAGTTACTACGCGCTTTGCATATCATTGAATTCATTGAACAGATGATTGGGAGTGAAAAGTCATCCACTCTTCGTGAAATGTACTACATCTCGGAAGGATGGGGTCATGGCAAGTTTGGCTCACAGAACGAGAGTAACAATCTCGCTGAAGATCTTGAAATTGTCACGAAATGTTTGCGTGAGGATTTCAAACTCCGCCCTGAAGAGGATGGGGCTCGGATGATTGGGAATCTGACGTTGAATGAGAGAAACCGACGCGGTGAATGGATGCGAATTAATGCCCGTGACGATGTTGGTGATTCGGGTTACGGGGTTCCATACAATGTTGAGTCCGAAAAAATCGAATTGGTAGAACATGATATTCGGTTCATCATGGCCATTGAGACGGGTGGTATGTTTGATCGTCTCGTGGAAAATGGATTTGACGAAGATTATCAATGTGGATTACTGCACTTGAAGGGGCAACCTGCTCGTTCCACTCGTCGGATATTGAAACGAATGAACGAAGAATGGAATTTACCAATTATTGTCTTCCTCGACGGTGATCCGTGGTCTTTCAGAATCTTCGCGAGTATCGCCTATGGTGCGATTAAGACGGCGCATATTTCTGAATATCTCGCAACGCCTTCGGCTCAATATTTGGGCATTACATCCGATGATATCGAAGCATACGATTTGCCGAGTGACAAGTTATCGAGCAAGGACGTGGAGGCGCTGAAGGCAGAACTCAGTGACCCGAGATTTGCTGATGGTTGGTGGCAAGAACAGATCCAGATGATGCTCTCATTGGATAAGAAAGCAGAGCAGCAGTCTCTGGCAAAATATGGTCTCGATTTCGTTACAGATACCTATTTGCCCGAAAAATTGGCTGAAGTCGGACTTGGGATTTGAGCATAACAGACATGAACGTTGACGAAGAGGCGAGGTTGTGAGCCAAAGTCTGTGGCCGAAGCGGCTGATGATTGCCGGTGCCATCGTGTTGGGTATCTCCATCGCCGTAATGGTCTCGGTATATCCCTCGTGGATGGCAACACTCGATCCTGGTGAAAATCATCTTCTTGAATTAGACGGTGGTGAAAATGAAACCGTTAATCTCAGCAAGGAGAGTTCTTACTTGCTCTTTCGACTCAATGACGTACATCATAACAGCACGATAACCGAAGAGGCAACAGGGACTGAAGTGACGGTGGGTTCGCCGAATTGGATCCAATCGGATCGTGAAGGTGTTGATGGTGAGTGGTACTTTGCGGTTGGTACATTCATCCCGGATGAAAGCGGGCCTCATACTCTACGCAATAATGCTGGTGAAGGCGAAGTGTTGTGGGCCATTGATGAAATGGAATTAGCCAACAATTCTGATTCAACTTACATCACTGGTGGGTGCTGTGGAATTCTCTTTGGAGGGTGCTTGTTGCCCATTGCATTCGCCTTGTGGATGAATGGTAGGAAAAAGGCTGCAAAGGCTGGCATTGTAATGCAAACAGCTGATGGCATAACCATTCCAATTGCGCCCATGGACGGAACTGTTCAGCAACGAGTTCCAACGACTGATGAAATATGGAGAAGTGTGCACGGTGGCGAAGTTCTCGATTTGACTATCAACCAACAACCACAGGAACAAGGAACACCTGCTCCTTTTGCAGATCGACCCGACCGTGTAGGTGAATTGGCACGAGTTGTAGATGATATCGACACTGTTGATGATTCTGTGCCGCAGTCAAGCGATGATGTTGGCGAAGAAGCAGAACGTAGTTGGAAGTCATGGGACGAAGGGTGAACTAGACGAGGATTCATAGGAGTCCTATGGCTAGTTAACACCGGGTTGTGAAGTGGTCACTGATTTCGATACCGCGCTTTCCATATTGGAAAATCGCACTCGGCGCTCCATTTTGGAGCATCTTGTACGCGAAGCGCACTACCCTCTACAGTTGGCAGAATTACTCGATGTTTCCCAACAAGCGATTATGAAACATCTCAAAGTTCTCGAAGAGGCTGGTTTTGTTGTCAGTGAAAAAGTGCCCAGTGAAAAAGGTGGCCCACCCAAGCGAATCTATGCAATTACGCAATCTTTCTCACTTCGACTGGATTTGGGGCCCGATCTTTTCCGAGCCGAACATCGGCAATTGCCATCTGGTGGACCAACCCGACTGTCGAGCCGGTTGCCAGAGGATGTTCTAGGTGTCGCAGAACGCGTGGGGACACGGCGTAGATTGCCCATGGCAGAAGCCTTGGGAATGTTGTCGGAATTAAACGATGAGCTTGATCGCCTGGATGCTGAACGAGATGCCCTCATTGCCCTTCATCAACAAATCAAGCAAAAGGCCAGTCGTGTCGTCGATGACACCTTCGACATTTACGAAGAAAGGCAGTTGGCTCATGTATTGCTGGAAGCTCCAAGGCGGCCGGTTGATCTAGACCAATTCTGTGCTGGAATGCAGATTCAACCACAGCGAGCAGAAGAGATGATGGATGCATTGCGCGGCGTCATGATGCGTCAACTCGGCGCTGAAACGGGCACGATTATTGCAACCAGCGATGATCGTTTACTGCCTTGGTGGTTAGCCAAGACTGATTCGTCGTGATTCGTAATCAGAATCGCATCTCATCTTCAATTGAAACCATGCTAGATTGTGCATCGACACGCGCTAATGCTTCACGTCGACGACCAATCATGACCATGCCTGCAACTGCCATCAAAGCGATGGTGAGCAGTAGAATCATTGTCGGAACGGACCATGTTCCAGCGGCTTCCATTGCAACGTCAACCCAACCGTTTTCACTCGAAAGTTGGCCGAGATCTTTGCGGTTGTTGGCCTCATTGGCTTCGATGATGAGATTACCGGGGTCTACGATTGCAACCACATCATGATTACCAGCGGTGACTGGATAGAGTAGTGTAATCTCCACGGCCTCGGCTGAACCACTGTCATCTGGTGGCATCAAAGCACCAATCACTTGACGATAGGCGACGTTTTCTTCTGAACAGATGTTGTTGCGGATGTTGTCTTCCGTCTCATCTTCACAGAGTACGATGTTGATATCTGTAGCGTGAACGTTTCCTCGATTGATAATTTGGATGTTGACTGGTATCATCTCGCCAACTGGCGCTTCTGTTCGCACGGGTGTGACATCGATGATTTCTAGATCAGGGGCTCGAAGACGAATCCGGAGAACCTGCTCATTGGTGTCGCATGGGTATACATTGTCCACAACACCGTCGTTGTCTGCATCAATCGTACAACTGTCCATCCAGGAGGCTGTCTCATCGGTGTCACCGTTTGGTGAACCACCGTAGTTCGACAGTACCTTGATTCCAATCTCGCGATTTGCGAGTGTGGCTGAAGGGCTGATGTCAATGATGACCATGACTTGAACGGTGGTATACGCCGGCATTTCTGCTAGACTCCATGTTCCGTCTGCGTGGTATGCACAGCCATACACTGGTGCGGATTCGCCAACAGCGAGTTCAGCACAAGGGATCTCTCTGGGCAACTCTGTATCGAAATCTTCGACCATTGCATATTCAACATTCCAACTCGACAAGGAGCCCATGCTTGGCTGATCGTTCCAATCATTGCCACTCTTGGTGTGGTTGTGCAATGTGGGTATATCTGGAACGTTACCATTGTTGGTCACATTCAGCAAATATCGAACGGTACGGCCGGGCGCAGTGGTCTTGATTTGGCTTTCAACGGTGTTATCAAGCCAGATTTGCATGTCATGGAACTGATTGACTGTGATCTCAAAGAGTATTGCATCTCTCTCATCTGTTCCTTCGAATGATTCCTCACTGAATGCCTTCAGAACAACTTGGTAATTACCTGCAACAATCTGTCCAGGAATGTTGATGATAACATCGATTGTTTCGGCATCATCACGCTCAAGTTCCGAGAGGGTTGCACGTGGAATTTGGATATCCCACAGCAACTGTGTGCCATTGGTATCTGAAATCGATGCGGTTCGCATATCGTAGCGATCAGGTCCGTTACCATCGTTTGTCGTGGTAATCGGGATGACCAGAGCTTGACCCGGGTCAACAGAGTGTGTGGTTGAAGGAACATCCATTTCCAAATCATACACGTGCTCAACGTTGGTCGATAGAATCACGGCGTCAGATACTCGCGAAGCACCCTGAAGGTGTGCTTTCACCGTAATCGCGGGTCCAAGTCCCGCACTGGCGTTGAGTGGTGCACAAACAACAACTGCGACTTCGTATGGAACATTGATCTGAGACCAATGTCGCGGTTTACTCATTTCGCCTTCATTGCCACCTGGGGCGTTGCTGAAGTCCAAGTTCACAGTCCAATGGTCGTATTGCCATTCATTCATGGGCATTCCATCTGGTTTCGCTTCAGGGGAACCTGGTGTCGTGAAAATCAGATATCCGGGGGCGAACTTCTTGATGACGTCGATTGTGTAGGTATGGCAATCGCCGGGCATGACATATTCTGATGTGTCGAAGATTTCGAAGATGATGTTGCCCGTTGAACGGATACTTACGTTCACCCACAATTCCAACACATCGTATGTGCCTTTGTCTAAACTCTTGACTGGTTCACCCATAGACCATCCTTTGAGATATAACGCAAACGTGCCCGGATCCTGTGTCGTGGGCACTGATATCTCCAGATTCTTTGTTACAGATTGGCCTGGATCTAAACTAACCATCAGTGGGAAATTAATCTGCCAACCCCAAGGTAGCAGCCATTCCTGTTGACCTTGCAACGTTGTTGGGTCATAGAATGCAAAAGTATCGAAGACGTTGCCTGTGTTGGTAATCGTAATCGAGAAGATTGCGGTTTCGCCTTGTTCTACGTCCGATTGATAATGACTTGTTTCCAACTCAATGCCGTGAACCACATCCATTAGAGTCAGGGTCAATCGATCGCTGCGAATCGCCGGATCCTTGTGAGATACCGCTGAGACGACAACCTGTGCCAACTCATCCGCATTCGCTTGGTAAATCGATGGTGCGCGGACTCGTAGGTATACTCGGACCGATTCGCCTCCCAACAAGAAAATCGGAGTTTCCGGGAAAATCGCTGTGTGATTATCGGCGAAGAATAAATTCGCAGTCCAATTCACAGGAACACCTGAAAGATTCACAGAAAATGTATCCGACACCAAATCAATTGGACCTGGAGTTGAATTGTTCACTGTTAAATTGTAAATTGTCTGTTCACCCGGTTCAATTACGTGATAGTACGTCTCATCATCGGCCAGCTCAACATCGACTTGCCCAGTAAGTACGTGAGTGTAACAAAGCGTGTACGCACCATTGTTTGAATTCTCATTGCATTTATTGGTATCAGACCACGCAATATGGGCTCCGCTACCAAGGTCATTCGCAAATGCTGGTGGCTGGGAAAGTTCGGGTTGACGGCCGCTATTTGGGCCCAGTTTGTCACTGTGCCACTCAGATACGTCAACACGCTCCCATGGATCAAGTACTGCTGCTGCAATGCTGTTCAATGGCCAATCACCGACATCATTGGTATGATTCAATCGGGTATACATGATTGATTCGCCTTGAGATGTATTTGAGTTCTCAAGCCAAGAAATGTGAATGTTGTTCTGGTTGTCCGCAATCACTTGTGGCATGTATGAGGATGCTCTGTAGTAATCATTCGGATTGACATTATTGGCCCCTTCAACGTATGAGATTCTAGTGTCGACAATCTTCTTGATTCCGTAGGTTGGCAAACCACCTGATACACCGTCCCACTCTGCTGCACCGCGGAGGCGGAGGCGAGTGTAGTATACCTCGTAGTTGTCGTCCTTGTCAAATCCGTAATCACGGGTGTCCATCCATGTCAGGTGGGTATCGCCACTGTTGTCGATTGCCAA
>Ga0208639_1001610_pt1 | contig 14511 bp, 14 predicted proteins | sample ETNtaG_33_FD_185772 | JGI IMG/M metagenome (GOLD analysis project Ga0208639, IMG submission 185772) | Marine microbial and viral communities from oxygen minimum zone, Eastern Pacific Ocean - ETNP201310SV76 (SPAdes) (version 2) | ecosystem: Environmental > Aquatic > Marine > Oceanic ...
TATCTATTTTCCATTGTCAAAGATCTCATTTTCAGGGCTTTTTCCACTGCGACAGAAAGCGTACCATCTTCAAATGGTTTTGTTATGTAATCAAACGCGCCTTCCTTCATCGATTCAACCGCCGTCTCAATGGAGGCATCCCCGGTTACAACAATCACCGGCAGCTCAGGATCCATTGACTTCACCTGCTTCAAGAATTCCAATCTGCCCACCTTGGGTACTCTCAGATCAGTAATGATTAAGTGAAGCCTTTCGTGCTCAACGAAATCAACTATCGAAGTTACGTCTTGCGCCTTAACAACTTCGATATTTTCCATCTCGTCAAAGATAACCTTGATATTGCGTATTATACGTTCCTCATCATCAGTTATCAGCACCCTGCTAACCATAAAAATACCCTTTTAAAAATTGGAACAGCAAATTTTCGCTTATCAGAACGCGAAAATACTAAAAATATCAAAATGAATATTTTTGGTCAAATCCACGAAAACAGAAGCAAGGGAACATATTAGCGACGACAACATAAAACCGACCATAAGCAAACCAACTCCAAGAAGCGGAAGCCCCATCAGTTTAGACACAAACTTGGCCTTACTAGATGCAGGCGGAACCTTAAGTTCCTCCAATTGTCCTTCTTCTTTCAACCTCTCATAATAAGCACCTCTCTCGTGCTTAAAGTGACCTTCGTCAACCCTTCCAGTAAACATTGCCTCATCTACAGGTATATTCTCAGGCAAGAGGTGGGTGTGTAAGAAGTGAATGGAAAAGATGAAACCTGCTGCCAGCAAGGCTTCATACCTGTGAGCAACCAGTGCGATACTCGGCAGATCTATAAAGGTTGCAAGTTTAGCAGGTACTAAATTCGCAGATTGCACTGGAAACCAAAGGATAAAACCTGTAACTGCCATAACCATAGTACCCCACATAAGCGAAAGATATTCAAACTTTTCCCAATAGATATATCTTTCAAACTGTGGCCTTTTTCCCAATCTGAAAAACCACAAGATATCTCCCAGGATATTTAATAAATCCTTTGGCTGAATCAACAAAGATTCCGGTCCCCAGAAAATGTTCCTATTCTTCCTTACAAGGGTTTCAAAGGCTAGAAACGCAAAGTGCAGAAAGGTTGCAACAAAAGTTATTAGAGCACAAATCCTGTGAATATTTCCAGCGGTAGGATAACCTCCCATAAGATTATACAGGAAGTGAGCCCATCCATAATCTTTGAAAACCAGCGGCATTCCGGTTAACACCAACCCAAAAAAACTAATGATTATAAGAAAATGGCCCAATCGGTGATACAGGCCAAATCTTAGATAAGTAGTATTACCATTACTTGTCATGTTTTGAATCCTTTCCTTTTCGCTCGTCCAATAATGTGCCTAACCACGACAAAAGCATATGCGTTCCAAATTGTGCAAAGGTTATTACTAAAATACCCACATACATTACGAAAAGAATTGTCAATATTATCTGCGGACTCTTTATAATACTGCCGAACTGACCAGGATCTTTCCTGACATTCAGCAAGCCAACCACAGCAGATTTGTAATAACCAAGGTTTTTATATTGTGGATGCGCTATATGTTTAAGAAAGCTACCGCTGGCACCCGGATGACAATTACCGCACGTCTCTTTAGCATTTTCCGGGCCCAGAGTAGACTCTGGATCTGATGAGTTCAATATAGTATGCTGACCATGACAATCAACACATGTCGCTATATCAGTATCTACATGCCCCAACGCTGTAACCTGGCCATGTAGATTATTACGATAAGAATCATAGTATTCAGTGTGACACCCGCCACATTTTCCTATCGTATCCATCCTGTGATACAAATCATCAGCCTTTGGAGTAAACATTTTAGACTTCTCTCCTGCATGGCAATGTTTACAGGTAGGCAGTTCCACACCTTTTTCCCGCATCAAATTTGCGTGACTACCTTCCAGAAATGTTTCGGCAGGATCGTCATGACAAAATGTTATACAATCAACAGGCTGCAAATTAGGATAATGTCCTCCTTCAGTCTCTTCCAGGTCAACGTCTTCCAGGTCAGCATGACAATCAATACAGTAAAAATCTTCACCGCCATGAGCAGATGCATGAAATGCATCTTCATCAACCAGCATCGAGACAAGCTCTACTTCGCCGGTAACAGGATCGACTCTTACCTTATCACCTACCTCTGCAGGGTCAGTATGACACTCAAAACATTCGCTATTCTCTTGAGCAAAGAGAGATTCTGAAGAAAAGGCAGAAGTGAAAAACAAAAGACATGAGAAAAGACATGAAATAAATACAAATCTACAAACTTTACTATCCCTATATATTTTTATCGTTGTTTTCAGCAAAGATACCACTTTATGATTTCCTCCTCTTGTTTGAAAGAAAGATAGTACTTTTATACAGTGGGTCAAATTTTCACTACAACTACGCAACTTCTATTAAAAGTAGAACGCAATCATCTCCCCTCCTCATTAATTGAAGGAAGGGAGAGAAAGAATATTTTACTGCCGTTACTTTTTAAAAGCTACTAATGTGAAGCTTTAATTTACAAATTACAAACTAATTCCTAAAGAAACAAAAACCGCTATTATTACTTAGCATTAGGTGGCTTTGACTTATACCACGGATCCTGCTCTAAATAACCCTTCCATTTCTTCTTGTCTGCCTTGGATAATACGTCATCTATAGCATCATGGTCTCTGTGATCATCTCTCTTAATATAATCTTTGGTAAAGACTCTATCTTTATCATTGCTATTTTTTTTACCTTCGCACTTAGGGCACTTATCCTTGTCTTTTGCACCTTCTTCCCAGTGGCATTCAAGACATTGCTCTTTAATTGTCTTGTACTTATTTATGCCAGCCACATATTCCCCTGCATCATATTGAACTTTCCTTGCCATCATTGGGTCTTCTTTTAACAATTTCTTAAAGGCGTCCTTACCTTTACCATTGTAATTCTTCTTTACTTTTATGTATCCTTCACCCGGCCCATGACATGCCTCACACCCAACGTTTTCAATAAAGTCCTTACTACCCTGTTTAGACTTGCCCTTCTTTATCTTCATACCCAACGCCGTGGCATGACACTTTAAGCACTCAGGATTACTCTTGTCTTCATCGGTTTCCAACCTCTTAAAAGTATTATAATGCTGATTCTTCATCTTTTTGTATTCTGTACCTTCAAAACAACCCTTTGACAAGTGGCATTTACAACCTGCATTGCCCATGTATTTCCACTTCTGCTTTGAGGCACCAAAACTCTGGCTACTTTGAAAGATTACAAACGATGCTAAAGAAATAACTAAGCATATCATGAATAATTTTCTTAAATTACAACCGAACATACTATTTACCCCCTTCTCCTTAATCTTAACGTAATTGCTATTGTATTAATCTCTTACCAACAGATTTTCCAATAAAAAAGTGAGGCAAAAACATACCAAATATCCTTTTTATTGGATCGGGATTTTATCAAGACCATTTTATCGTGTCAAGAAAAAATTATTAATGTTGTTTGCAATGCACAAACCCGGCATAAGGCTTGGCATTTAAACATGTTACAGTGTGGTTTAAATGCTTTGTTGTTGTTATTTCTCACCAATAAGATTTTCAACAAAATGGGTGTCAATATCACCGGCAACAAACCTTTGATCAGAAATAATATTAAGATGAAGGGGTATTGTTGTCTTTACACCTTCAATCCTGTATTCGGCTAAGGCCCTTTTCATACAGGCAATCGCCTCTTCTCTGCTTTTTTTATGCACTATCAACTTGCCTAAAAGTGAATCATAGTACGGAGGCACCTCGTATCCCGCGCAAACATGCGAATCCACCCTGACACCTTTTCCTCCCGGAGCACTGTACTTTGTTATCTTACCAGCAAAAGGCCTAAAATCATTATCCGGGTCTTCAGCATTTATCCTGCATTCAATTGAGACCCCTTCACTTTTTACCTTCTTCTGGCGCAAATTTAATCTCTCGCCATGGGCAATTCTTATTTGTTCTGCTACCAAATCTATACCAGTAACCATTTCTGTTACAGGATGCTCAACCTGAAGCCTTGTATTCATTTCTATAAAATAGTATTTCCCCTCTCCATCCACTAAAAATTCTACAGTACCAACATTAGTATAGTTAACACCCTTTGCCAGCTTTATGGCCGCTTTACAAATGTCTTCACGTAATTGATCTTTTATATTAGGAGCCGGCGCCTGCTCCACTAACTTCTGATGCCTCCTTTGCATTGAGCAATCCCTCTCGCCAAGATGTATTACATTACCATATTTATCTGCAACTATCTGAACTTCAATGTGACGTGAAGATTCTATGTATTTTTCCATGTATACGGAAGAATCTTTAAACGCTACTTCTGCCTCACGTTTAGCGATTGCAAGCGAATTAACCAAACTTATGTCATTATGCGCAACCCTCATACCTCTCCCACCACCACCAAAAGAGGCTTTTATCAAGACAGGATAACCTATCTCGTGGGCTACTTCCAATGCCTGTTGTTGATTTTCTATAACTGAATCGCTACCAGGAATAACAGGTATCTTATTTTCAACTGCCAAATTTCTAGCTAGAGTCTTATCACCCATCTTAGTCATAACCTCAGAGCTGGGTCCAATAAAAACAATATTGGAAGATTCACACACCTCTGCAAAGTGGCTATTCTCAGATAAAAATCCGTAACCCGGATGTATGGCCTCTATATCTGTAATCTCCGCAGCGCTGATAATACCCGGAATGTTTAAATAACTTCCATTAGATTCTCCGGGCCCTATACAAACATGAGCATCTGCACACTGCAAATATAGAGCATCTTTATCAGCTTTAGAGTATACGGCAACGGTTTCAATACCAAGCTCTTTACAGGTCCTGATTATTCGAAGGGCGATCTCGCCCCTGTTTGCCACTAAAATCCTTGAAAACATAGTCTGCGTTTATCCTCCCTAATTTCACGACTTTCACAGAATAATAACAAAAGAACTTTACAGATACTCATTATTTGACCGGAAAATTATCTTTGTGTAGAGAAATGCCGGATTTGTTAATACTTGCGTGGACTCTTATATTGCGTGTGATAAAAACGACAACAAAAAAAGTACTACTCGTAATAATTTGCCCGTTTATCAAACGACTGCCATAACGAAGGAATATTGCCTGAAATATATTTTTCGTCAGCTACCTCATCCAGATGCTTCTACACAAAAAAGAGGCTGCCCATACTCTACGGCAGTACCATTCTCCACCATCACCTCTACAATCTTTCCCTTTGTCTCTGCTTTAATTTCGTTCATAATTTTCATGGCCTCAATAATGCAAACAACTGTATCCTCGCCAACATCATCTCCAACACCTACATAAGGGTCTGCGCCGGGAGCACTGGTATAGAATGTACCAACCATTGGGGCCACAACCTCCGCAACACCTGACTCATCTTTTGACATTAAATACTTAGTAGAACCTTCCTGTTGTAATGACGGCTTTACGGCTGGCATCTGAACACTCGTTTGTATCGAATCCAGATTATTCCTTTTCAGGCGTATCTTGGTTCCCTCTTCTTCAACCTCGATTTCCGCAAGGCTGTTTTCATTCATCAACAAAATTAAATTTTTTACCCTTTCAATTAGATCCATTTTGAAATGTAGTTTTGTTTTCTATAATGGTAAAAGCTTTATCCACTGCTTCCTTAGCACTTTCACACCTAATTACACCATCGCCGTAAATTTTTTCGTCAGGGTAAATTCTATCAGATAGTTGACCTAAATTCCAGGTATGAATACCGATAACAGGTTTCTTTTTTATAAGGGCATGGCTGATTTCAGAAAGAGTGCCGAGCCTGCCACTTACGGCAATTACGGCATCTCCTGAATAAGCAACTAAGACATTTCTTGCAAAACCCAAACCAGTTGGCAACGGAATATCTATATAAGGATTTGCACTATCAGGATCTTCGCCGGGAATGATCCCGACAGTAAGACCACCTCTCTCCTTTGCACCTTTTGCAGCTTCAGCCATTACACCGCCAAGACCGCCACATATTAAAACAGCACCACGATCTGCTATTTCCTTCCCCACCTCATTAGCAATCTTTGCAATTTGAGGACTTAGTGTACCATCATTGCTTCCACTTCCTATTACAGATATACAAATCTTCCTCGGCATTATCTATTTATTGACAATTTTCTCTTCAAGAGCTACTAAGTCAATGTCAGAAAGAAGGTCAAGGCAAAAACTAATTTCCACATTACTTTCGCCAAGTACTTTTGCAAGCTTGCAGGCCTCTTCTTTAGTCAAGCCAATCGTTACATCAGGTAACAACTTTCTCCTATTCACCACTTGCATATCTTCCTCCCTATTACGAACAGGAAACACAGTTGAGAACCTTTTATCATATTTGATTAGTTTATCAAGTGTTTTATTTTATATGTTGCTATTGCATTCTGGAATAGTTCGTCTTTCCTGCAAGAAAACAATCTAATTTACCATGAACACATTTAGATTTCAGTACTAATATTTCTTACCAGAATGACATTTTTACAGGATCATTCCTGCCCCTTAATGCAACATCAATGTGTGAACCTCACATAAAGAAAGAAAAAATCAATATAAATCTTTTAGAAATGCTCAATTACCAAGGTTTATCCAAACGCTTTTTACCTGTGTATATAACTCCAGGGCATGAACCCCCAACTCTCTACCAAAACCACTTTGCTTAAACCCTCCAAAAGGCGAAGCAGCATCGAAGGAATTGTAAGTATTTATCCAAATCGTACCGGCTTTTAAATCCCTGGCAAGCCTGTGCGCCTTCTTTATATCTCTAGTCCAAACAGCAGCAGCCAAGCCGTAAATTGATCGATTGCTTTGCATTACCATATCATCAACATCATCAAACGTAATTGCAGACACAACCGGGCCGAATATCTCCTCACGTGCTATTTGCATATTGTTATCAACTGCATCAAAAATAGTTGGTTTAATAAAATATCCCCTCTCTCCGCATCTCTCACCACCTGTTACAAGTTTTGCACCTTCCTGCTTTCCACTATCAATATAGCCTAATATTTTGTCAAACTGTTCTTTAGAAATCTGTGCTCCCATCTGAGTGCCAGTGTCTTCTGGATTTCCAACACTCAGGTTAGAAGCCCTGCTTGATAATTTATCAACGAATTCATTATGAATACTCTTTTCAAGGAATAATCTGGAACCTGCACAACAGACTTCACCCTGATTGAAAAATATGCCTGTCATAGCGCCGACAACGGCACTATCTATGTCAGAATCTGCAAATACAATATTGGGAGATTTTCCACCTAATTCCAGTGATAACCGTTTTAAATTCTTTGACGCTGCCTGCATTATGATACGTCCCGTAGTATTTTCACCTGTAAAGGCGATCTTATCAACATCCATGTGCGCAGCAAGGGCGGCTCCTGCTGTTGGGCCATAACCTGGCACAATATTCAGGACACCATCAGGCAAACCTGCTTCCTGGCAAATCTCACCCAACCTCAATGCGGTTAAAGGGGTCTGCTCGGCAGGTTTCAAGACTACTGTGTTACCACAGGCCAGGGCAGGCGCTATCTTCCATGTGGCCATTAGTAAAGGAAAATTCCATGGTATTATCTGCCCGACAACACCTACCGGCTCTCTCAAGGTATAGTTAAAAAATTCTCCTCTTACCGGAATTGTCTCACCATGAATCTTATCTGCCCATCCCGCATAATACAACAAGCAGTCAATTACAAGCGGAAGGTCACCATTTGTTGTCTCACTTATCGGTTTACCATTGTCCAATGTTTCCAGCAAGGCTAATTCATCCTTATTCTTTTCTATTAAATCCATTACTCTCAATAGAATCTTTCCTCTCTCCCTGGCATCTGTCTTTCTCCATGGACCATCTTCAAATGCCTTACGAGCAGCCGTAACGGCAAGGTCTATATCAGAGCTATCTCCCTCAGCTATCGAGGTTATGACCTCTTCTGTTGCAGGGTTTAAAGTGTCAAACGTCTTACCTGAAACAGAATCAACCCATTTCCCAGCGATAAACAACTTTCCAGGTTCTATTTTCAGATCATCCTTTGTTACCATCTTATTAATCCTCCTTATATACGTTATACACTGCTATTGTGACTTCACTCTTTCTCCAATCATCATAACAACAAGAAAAGTATCAGGAATACCAGGGCACCTCCCAGAAATGGCTGAGAAGCGTCCTTAACAATATTCCTGGTTTTTACCCCAACAACCTTCCTGTGTTTCTCTATAACGCCTCTAAAAATATCCTTAAGCTCATCACCGGTTGCATCGTGTATATATGTCCCTCCGGTTATTTCAGCAATTTCCTGTAACAATTCCGGATCAGGCTTTGTCATGATGGTTTCACCTTCCATATCAACCTCATAACCGGTTGTGTGCCCGTTTTTATCCTTCAGGGGAATTGGTGAATACTCCAGAGGGTCTCCAATACCAATCAAATAGACCGCAATGTCCTTCCTCTCCATCAGCATCTTGACGGCTTCTGCTACCTGGCTTCTCACCGCCAGTTGCTCTTCACCATCTGTAAGAAAGATAATAACCTTTTCTCTATCCTCCTTGCTGAACGACTCTATTGCAATAAGCAGTGCATTCCCAACATTTGTACCATAAGGTACGAAACGCGCATAGTTCTCGTTAATCATATGCAGAATCCTCAGATAAATACTATCATAGTCGGTAGTAAGATAAGGAAGCATGGAAAATGCGCGTCCGGCAAATACCACCAGGCCTAAATAATCATTTTCAAGGTCCTTAATTAAACCCTCCATCTCAATCTTTGCCCGTTGTAGTCTATTAGGCTCTACATCATCAGCCAGCATACTCAGTGATACATCCAGGACAAAGACTATCTCCATACCTTCTTTCTGTAAATACTCCTCGGTCGTCTGCCACTTCGGCCCTATCAAGACCATACATAGCCCGCAAAAAGAGACACTAACGGCTAGGCCTTTCATAACATTGCGGATGGTATTTGGTATCCTGCTGAATCTCTGCAATATACCAAGTCCGCCAAAACTCTTCAGCCACTTCCTTTTCCTTCCTGTCGAATAGAGATAGACAAGAAAAATAAGTGCAGCGCCAAGGAGTATGTAAATTAAATTTTGTTCCTGTGAAAAGAATAACATTTTTTTAAGAAAAGCTGTAGTTACTCAGCCTCATTTTACGCAGATCATGGCTGATTTGTTTAACAATTTCACCACTTGATCTTCTGATCTCCACCATGTCTATAACTATTCCCCCATGGGATAATTTTAAGAGACTGAACCCTTTCTTCTCTTTCCTGTTTTACAGGGGTGAACAGCGTTGAGAGTTGTCTTTGTCCCAACCGCATTCTTTCAAGATTCTTTTTTGCCTTAAAGTCATCCGGGTCTATCTGGAGCGCCCTTGCATACTCTTCTGCGGCTGTAATAAAATCCATATTTGTTGCTATTATATTCGCCCTGTTATATATGGCATTTTCTTTGATTGCTTCATTGTCTGACCTGGCAGCCTGTTTGAATTCCACCCCCGCCCTCTTGGTATCCCCCATCAACATCAACACCACTCCGGTATTGTATGCAATATAGGGGTCTTCTCCATACAAAACCTTTGAAAGCCTGTACCGTCTTGATTCTCTTACTCCTTCCAATGACTCAAGCGCCTTATTATACCTCCCCATTGCCACATCCTTTTTTATTTCCTCTGCCAGCTTGTGCCTGCTCCAATACCCGCGTCCGCCGGCAATTAAGGCCATTGCAAGGACAAGAAGCGATACTTTAACGATTAGACTCTTACTCATAATTATCTACCATTTCACGGAAGCTTCAACCAGATATTTTCTATTACAACCATTCCCAATAAGAAGCAGATACTTATTGCCGTAGGAATAAAGAAGAGGTCTCTTTTCTTTACGACTGTTTCCATAATGATCTTTTCCTTTTCTATCCTGTCAATCTCTGAATAAAACTGTTCTACCTCTTCATAATTCTCAGCTTCAAACAATCTTCCACCGGTTGATTCAACACCTTTCCTCAATGACGCTGTCCTTTCGGCAGCCTGTTCATGTTCCACGCCTGTCTCAGCAGATGCAGGTACGGACACCACGTGCACTTTGACCCCCAGCCTCTTAATAAAACGGAGCGGCCTGGTTGGATTTATTCCCACATTGTATATACCATCTGTAAATAATATTATAACCTTGTTCTTCATCGTACCCCTGTTTTGGACCATCTTTACAAAATCCAAGGCATATTTTCCAAGCCCTTTCTCCCTGTTCATGCTCTTTCTTAATTTGTTAATCTCAAAGACCTGTCCCATGTCATTCTCAATAAGGGCAAGTATTGAAGTGAAAAGCCCTTCACCGATGGCAGTGCGAACACCAACATGATGGGGTTTAATCCTGTCTAATGATTTCTCCAGCAACTCTGTCTCCCAGGTAGGCAGCACAACAACCACGGCATCTGTTCCGTACATGGTAATGCCTATCATATCATGGCTTCTCTTCCTTATAAAATCTTTGGCTATATCCCTGATCTTCTCCATTGCCTCTCCCGTCATACTGAACGATGTATCAATGGATAATATTATTTCACGTCCCTGGTATGACACCTCTGTTTCGTGATAGTCTGATTGAGGCCTGGAAAATGCAAGTATCGCAAAGAGTACCATGAGAAAGCATAATATCTTCGGCAGCCGCCTTATGAAGGTCTTTACATTTTTGGTACCTTCCAAATGACTCGTACTTGAATAGCCCAGGTACTTTCCTTCCCTTCTGAAAAAGATCAAGAAAACAAAAGGAATCAACGCCAGAAGAAAGATTGGATCATCCAGTTTCATGTTTTATAAGACCTGTAATTAATTTAAATAAAGTGTTAATAATAGCCCCGCTTCTTAGCCTCTTTCAAGATCTCCCGCACTCCATCCATAGCCTTCTTAATCTCGTCCTTATCGATATCACCAAAGATTACAGAGTCAAATGAGTTAAGTGTATTGCCCGCACAATCAACTATTTCCCCGGACAGTTCTTTGCCCCTGACTATATCGATAAGTTTCGCAGTGGTTACCGAACGTACCACTTCTCCCGGCACCTCCACCAATGAGCCCAGAAATGTCCTTGAGGAACAATCGATCTTGACAACCGACAACCTCAAATCATCACCTTCCGCATCACTGTTGTAATCAGTAATCAGTTTCTCCAGCCTTTCTGCATGTGCAAGAGGTGACCTTGCCATCCTCTCCTTAATAGCTTCAGACAGCCCGTAAACAAGCTTTTTGATCTCATTTGCCCCCAGAGCAATTATGATAACGAACCCCAGAATAATAGGCAGATGGCTTCTCAAACATTTATCCTTCTGTGAATACATAAGCGGACCCTTCAAGCCTTCAAGGGGCACATCAATTCTTTTTAATAAACTGTTGATTAATACAGGAATTGCAGAAGTGCTTATTTTCTGTGTTGCTGCTGTTTTCTCACCCTCTTTATACTTGGCATCCCCTTCATGATTAATACTGTAAAGTACCGGCAGTGAAGGAATTTCAAAATTCTCTGACTGACCAGGCACGTCATAGATTGAGAGTTCGTATTCTACCGTTGTCTTTCTCAACTTCCCTTCAACTTCTTCATTAATCCCGAAATTCATCAACTTAAACGGATTAAGGTTAAGCCCTTCCATGTTTTCTTTGAGTATGTGTACATACTTCTCGTGCCAGATGATAAGTTTATATTTAAACCTGTCCCCGATATCAACTATATCTCTATCTAACTCTGTCTCTACCATAATCGGAACCTTCTTTAATGCCATGGGAGACGTCTGCACGTGTCCGGATGTCTTATTTGCCTCATCGTTATAAGGAATAGAAAATACCGGTACGGTATACACCTTCTCCTCCGCATTATCAGGCAGGGAGAGGATGTAGGTTATGACACAAAAGTCACTATCATTATTAAATATCTGCCTCTCCCCGACAGTCACCTTTTCTATCTTAAATGGAGACAGATCAACCTCTTTAAACAACTCCACATTTACACTGACACCGAGCTTCCACACCATCTGAAGTGTTAAATGTATCATTTTACCTGTGACAAACCGGTAGTTCCCTACAAAAAGCCACAACTCAACAGCCGCATCCATCTCTGGTATCAATGTATCGGCATCATTCGGCTGGGCGGATTCTCCATACGCCTGATGCTGCCTGTAACCTTCCTGTCCTTTACATCTGTCCAGACTCACAATCATGATTAATACACACAGACAAATTGTAAATAAAACCCTTTTCATCTCTTTACCCTGCTTCTTCGTCTTACCCTCTTATCAAAAAAGTCTGACAATGCCTTTGTCCATTGCTCTTCATTCTGGCCAGTCATCAATGTAAGACAGTCCAAATTTAGTTTATTAAACAAACCAAGATGTTGCGAACTCCCCATAATGTCTTTAGACAAATCCAGGTACTTCACGCCTTGTGTTTCCAGATCCTTTACTGCCACAAAGCCCCTTGCCCCGGGAATTATCTCTTCCCTTAAATCTGAAATAATAATGGGAATAACATCATGTTTTTTCACAAGGGATTTGAGTGATGCCTCATAATCAAACGGTGCAAAGAAATCAGATAACACAAATACAAGTGAAGGTTTAAACTGCATGCTGTTCAAAAATTTAAAGGCACAATTGATATCGGTACGCACGCCTTCAGTCTTATCACTCATTATGCCTTTGGCAATCCTGGCACCTTCTTTCTGACCTGGCAGGGGAGGAATGTATTTCTCGATTCTGTCTGTAAAGGTGATGAAACTAACAAGATTACCGGCTTCTGTTGCAGCTTCAACCAAGATGGAAATTATAGATGACTGAATATCTTCCTTAGTAAAACCTGTCGAACCAAACTTCTTTGATCCGCTTCTGTCAATCAGGAAGAATATGTTGGTCCTTTTATCCACCAACTTTAACCTGACATGCAAGACCCCTGTCCTTGTAGTAGTCTTCCAGTCGATAGACCTGAATTCATCGCCCGGCTGGTACTGCCTCATCTCATCAAGCTCAATCCCCCTTGTTGCATTCATGTAACTGGAAAAAGAACCTGCAAAGAGATTAGCTACCGTTCTCTGTATATGTAATCTTATCTTGCTTCTCAATAAATCAGTTCACTCCGTTCGCTAATTAGTATACTTTGCCTGTCCAAATAGCTTTTCGATCGGGCTTACACTAAACATGGTTTATAAAAGACTAAAGCCTTAACTCCACAAGTGCTAAGGCCAAAAAACTAATTCTGTTGGAGTTAAGGCTTTAGCCTTTTATTCAAAAGTCGTTATCTACGAAAGTCTCTGCCCAACCGGCTTTTTGGCAGGTACGTACAATTTAATTTAAAGCATCTGCTTCCAGAATCGGCACCTTTTTCAATACAGTATCTATTATATCGTCCGGATCAATCCCCTGAGACTCTGCTTCGTGCGTTAAAATTATTCTGTGCCTTAAGACAGGATAAGCCATTTTATGGATGTGTTCCGGCAGTACTATCTTGCTCCCTGACAGAAAGGCACAAACACGTGCGGCCTTTGCCAGATAAATCGAAGCCCGAGGAGAAGCACCATACATAACCATATTACTTATATATTCGTCACCATCACCGTTCGGCCTTGTCTCTCTTACTATACGTGTTGAATATTTCAGGATTTCAGATTCCTTATGCAAAGGAATCTTCTCTGTTATGAAGTGTCTCAATGAAATTATTTCGTCAGGATGCAGTACCACAACAAGTTCAGGCTCTTTGTCACTGACCTGTCTCTCCGCAATCTCCCTCTCTTCAGTATAAGAAGGATAAGTAACCCTTAGCTTAAACATAAACCTGTCTACCTCGGCTTCCGGCAGGAGATATGTCCCAGATATCTCTATCGGGTTTTGAGTGGCAAGGACGGTGAACAACTTCTCCAGTTTAAATGTCTCTCTACCTATCGTTACCTGCTTTTCCTGCATACTTTCCAGCAAAGCGCTCTGTACCTTTGCAGGTGCCCTGTTAATCTCATCTGCCAGAAGCAGATTAGTAAATATCGGCCCCTTTTGAACAGTGCTCTTTCTGGTTTCAGGATCGCACAATTCATATCCTGTAATGTCGCCAGGTACCAGATCAGGCGTAAACTGAACCCTCTGAAATTTTGCATCAATTGCCCTTGACAGGGTCTTGACAGTTATAGTCTTTCCCAGGCCTGGATAACCTTCCAACAGAATGTGCCCATCAGCAAAGAGGGCAATAATAATAGCCTCTATCATCTCATCCTGGCCTACAATAACCTTCTCAATTTCTTTTTTAATACAACTGAACTTCTCCTTAATATACTGAACATCTTCAAAATTCTCAGTCTGAGTGTCTTCTATCACCTTAGATTTCTCCTAAAACGTAAAACAAAATAAAAGCGAATTAAGTGCCTAGTCGATTCGTCATTCCCATCCAAGCTTTATTTCAGCCAACTTTAGATGCAAAACTAATAAA
>Ga0208639_1001611_pt1 | contig 14510 bp, 14 predicted proteins | sample ETNtaG_33_FD_185772 | JGI IMG/M metagenome (GOLD analysis project Ga0208639, IMG submission 185772) | Marine microbial and viral communities from oxygen minimum zone, Eastern Pacific Ocean - ETNP201310SV76 (SPAdes) (version 2) | ecosystem: Environmental > Aquatic > Marine > Oceanic ...
GGGGCGGCAGGTCTGTTTGTATCTACGTCCATGCCTTGTTCGATGTCAGTTTCTTCAACTTCTAATTCAACACGGCCCCCGCCAGCCAAATGCGCCATATCCTTTACATCAGGAGTTGTCAATTTTCTCTCAACATCTGGGGAATTAGCATAGTTCTCTCGTTTGATTTCTCTTTCATCATGACTTCTTACTAATGATAGTGAATCAGCAAATACTCTACCAACGACTTCTCGAGTTCGCTCGCCCCGTCTTACCGCATCTAATTGGTGAGTCATCGTTTCTCTTTGACCCTCGATTTCTCTTAATTCTGCGGTTCTATCCTGTAGTGCCGACTCCATATCACCCAATGTCAATGACATTTGTTGTAGCCTCTCATCTCTTTCAAACACATCATTATGAAGTCTTCTTTCTCTTCTTCGTAGCGATTCATATTCTCGATTTCTCTCCAATAATCTTCGTTTTAATTCCTCGATTTGCTCGACTAAGTAATCATGTTCTGCTGAAACAGAACGTGGACCTTGCATAACCCTCTCCAATTGCTCCTCAAGTTCACCAAGACGCCCATCTCTTGCATCTAATAATCCACGAAGCCTATCAGCAATATCTCTAAGACGCTGACGCTCTTCTTCTAGGGCTTTATTTGCCGCCTGCTCAACTTCAAATTGCTTGGTCATCGAATCCAATTGACCTTTCAAACTTCTAACCTCGTCAGCAGTTACTGACGTGAGGCCCGCTTCAGCAGCCTTTTCCAAAGCATCAACCATTTGTGATATACGCCCTTCCATTTCTCCAATAACTTCATCTTGTTGCGAGGTTAACTCTCTTAATTGATTAGATTCTTTTTCAAGATTGGATCTTTCTTCGTGTGATAAAGAGGATTGTTGAGCAGCCAAGTCCTGCCTTGCATCAGACAATAAACGTTCAAGATGGACAATTTTACTTTGACTTTCTTCAAGGTCTCCTTCTACTTGATTTAGTCTTGAAATCTCTGGAGCAACCATATCTTCGCGTTCTGCCAAATCTAACTCGACAACACGCAACCTTTGTTTTACAGAGACCATTTCTTCATTTCTTTTCGATAACTCATCCCAAGCGATTAAAACCTCTTCAACGAGTTGTTCTACAGGGTATCCCTGAAGCATTCCTTCAAGCGCAGCGCGCTCTTCATTGGAAGCATCTCCAATACGTCGAATCCCGTTTGGTGTCGAGGCGGCGCCAGTCATACAAAACCTATCGACTATCAACCACTCTTGAACTTTCCCAATCAATCGACCCCAAAAAGGCCGTATTCAGCACCTTATTGAAAAAACCGCTAAAATTAATTTATTGCTGTGTACATATCGTCTGGCATTTCACCAGCAAGTTTCAAAGCACCATTAGCAACCGAGCCAATAGCATCTTCAACACACCAAACATTGACATCACCGATGTCTGCGATTTCATCAGCAATTCGTCCAGAGACGCCATCGATAAGAGATCCGCCGCCAGACAAGATAATGTTATTTCTTAAGACTGGTTGATATTCAGGGTCTGCTCCAGCAATAATTTTCTTAATTGCATTTCCAACTAGAGGGATAATCAGTTCACAAGCCTCTTGAATCAAGTCTCCAACATCGACAACTTGCTTCTTTCCTTCAACAGATAATTCAACCATTATTTCTCTAGCATCGCCAGAAACATAAGAAGACTCTTCCTTCCATCTACGAACCATATCTTTGGTAATTTGTGCACCAGTATATTTTTTCTTGATTAGTTCCATTAATTCAAGATCCAACCAATCTCCAGCTTCTTGGATAGTAACTTGGTCTTCTTCATTTGGGAATGTACCATAGATTCTAGCAATATCTGTAGTTCCTGCGCCAATATCAACAACAATGGAACTTGCGATTTCTTCAATACCATATGCAGTTGCAAATGGTTCTGTTACTACCATGATGGCGTTTACTTGGCCACGCAGTGTAGCAACAAGATTTGATTTATCGGTAAATGAAACGTGGCTTGGGGAGCAAATAACTCCGAAAACCTCGTCATATTCTTCAGGGTCTACAGTTTCTAGTAAATGGGATACGAATGCCTTAGCAGCAGCCAAGTTTGCTTCATCATCTTGAGCAACGCCAGCGGCCATTGGGCGGTATAGGTTACATGCCAATTTATTTTTCAAAGCATCATTTCCAAAAAGGACATCGCGGCCAAGAAAATTCCTGGCAACAGGGTCTTTTGGTCTTCCAACTATTGTTTCAATTGTGTGGCTAGCGCCAGCACTTGATGCAATAGTCGACTGATAGGTTCCAAGGTCAATTCCAACGTATAAGCGGTCACTCATTTTAATCACCATCCGCATGCGGATATGTTGGCGAGAACGGCATTGAACTTCAAGGTTGACCCTAAGAAAAGATGCCTAAATTCTTCATTTTCTTTAATAATGGTCGAGCAGTCACTCACTTTCTAAGTCTTCAACGCGATAATCAAAAGCCACGGGAAATTTCACAAAATCCCCGTCCGATTTCACGCCAAAATTCTCTTTATTTGTTGACCAAATTCTTAGCATTAAAACACCAACACCAATCAAACCAATAATGCCCCAAACCAAAGCTCTTCTTTGAGTAACACTCCACTCCTCATCCTTCATCCCTTTCTTTTCCTCTTCCTCCAGCAAGGGGTTTGTCCATTTTACTATAAAAATCGAAACATCATCAAAATATACCGGAGCATTATTTGCTTCAGGAGATTGATTGAGACTCTGTGCATGTATTTGTACATGCATATCCTTTCCTGTCACATCAAATATTGGCAAATCATCAGGGACGGTCCAAGAACATGTATATTCATTTGACCCCCCCTCCTCATAATTACATGCTGCAATTGGGAAGAAAGATGACTCACTAGAATTTTGGTGTAACATTATTCTCGCACCCGTTTTGAATAAATCTCCATCTAGATCTTCGACGGCCCAAGATACTATTATTTTCTCATCCCATACTGAATTAACAGTTCCAGAAACGAGAACTTGATTTATTATTGGGATATTATCTACCGGCCTACAACCAAGGTAATCGACAGGAAAACTTGAATCCAAGACTAAAGTTTGACAGAGGTCTATATCATCCCCCACTCCATCCCCATCAGTATCGTCAATACATCCATCTTGATTTATATCATATCCTGTAGAGTTTTGTTCTATGCACAAATCCACATTATCTTTCATGCCATCTCCATCAGTATCATCAATACACCCATCCCCTACAACATCCCATTGCATTGGATTTTCATTTGGGCATAAATCCTCGACATTGGCTAAACCATCCCCATCAGAATCTTCCCAGTTCAAAGAATCACGAACTACGCCTTTTACTGCAAGTGCAAAACCCACCCTATCCCCTCCAATTCCAGTGTATCCGGGATTTTGGCTCGGCGAGATATACCTGGCACGAATTACAATATCTAACCAATCAACATCTACTAGATCTGCGGCTGAGAATTTTATTTCTACAGTGGTTTCGTTTGTATTTTGAAACATTACATCATCATCCAAATTAACACTATCATCATACCATGTTGAGAATCCATCCCCGTCATAATAATCTCCAACCACTACATGCCCGGTTGAAGTTCTTGCGACTAATTGCAAATCTTCAACCAAATAAGGCTCTGGTGAAGAAGGAAAAGACATTGTCACCCTGATGTCATTACCATTGGGGGTAAGTCGCTTAGTCCAGTTCTGGCCAGTTGCTAAAAACGGGCCAACTGCCCCAGAACCATCCCATGGCAAATCTAACAAATCATCCAGCACAGACTCCCCGTCAGTACGCTCATTTAGCCACTGTGTGGGAGTTTTTCCTTCAAGCCTAAAACTATCATGAATCCATACATCTCCGCTTGGCGAAACATCACCTAACTTTACCTCTGATAAAACAGAATTTATATCTATTAATTCCGATAAATTCAGGACCCCAAATCCGGTATTATAGTTTCTATTAGAGTAGTCTTCACCATTTAAAATTGGAGTTGTAGCAATAGCTAATATTGATTTCAAAAGAGGCCCAGATGGCACAAAACCTTCACCTAATATCAATGAATTATCATGGAGATTTGCCCAATTTGGGCTGATTTGTGAAACATTAATCGCAGTGGTATTTTCATTTGCCCCCATCAACCACCCATCTTGAACCATTTGTTGAATAACTCCGGCAAAAGAAGCAGCAGTTGGTGTTGACATACTAGTTCCACTTGAGGAGCGCAAGTCATCGTTGTAAGAATCGACAACACCATCGGCTCTAGCAGATTGAATTGAAACACCAGGAGCCAATGCAAATAATCCATAAGTTCCAGATTCAGTGGGGCCTATGGAAGAGGAAGGCCATAATTCTACAGATTCATCTTTAGTAGATGCTCCAATCGCAACAACATTTCTTGCATTTGCAGGTTCTAACAATGACCCACCCGTATTTCCTGGGGCAATAAATGCCAAAGACCATGGCATTTGAGTTGACCATGCATCAAATCCCCCCGACCGAGCGGTGTATTCTGTAGTATCATCTCCCCAAGAATTTGAGTGTATGATGCCACCGAGCAAAGCCGACTCACTAAGCAATTCAGAAACGTTGTCAGGAGGTAGCCACCCTTCTGCCGAAACTATATCTTGAACAATAATTTGTGCATTATGAGCCATCGCAGAAGCATTACTGGGAACATTTCCCTCTCTGTAATCATATACATTGAAACAGGATAGAGATCCAGCGGTGTGAGTGCCATGTCTGAAATTTATATGACCCATTGTGTCAGTAGAATCAATAGAATCATTCAACAATAAAATCTTCCTGTGCCCGTCTCCAAATTCCCCAACCCCATTAGTTGAATTAACTCCATCAGACCCATATTCTCCAGCACTAGTTGCATTTCTAAAACAAGCGTGGTCATAATCAATTCCACTATCAGCAATCCCAAGAACAACCCCCGTACCATTCAATCCAAGCGACCACTGTGTCGGTTGGGTAATACTTCCGTCACCCATTATACTAGAGGCTTGAACATTTCTTGAACTCGATTCTAGTTTTGGCTCAATCCATAATACACCATCAAAATCTAACAAATCACCCAATTCAATTATAGATGAATCAAAATTAATCAATTCTTTATGAGGAATTATCGAATTATATACACTTACATCTTTACTAATTTCCACATCAAGTTGTTTAAATTTCCAAATTAAAAATTCAGCAGCGGAAGGGGGCAAATTCGGTTCAAAAACAACCCATACTTCACCAGTATAAGTTTCATGATCTAATTCACCACCCCGCCATTCAGCAGGAATTCCATTTTCAACCACCAAATCATGATTGACCAAACCCAAATTTTCAGAATCCCAAGCAAGTAATTCATTTTGAGTTAGTAAGCGTAAAGGAGTCAATCCCTGAATTTTCAAATCATCCCACATTCCTTGAGTCCATGGCATGTCAGTAGACCTAACAATAATTTCTTTTCCAGACAGCACATCTGTATCTTCAGGGGAATCAATACCGACTAGTATCCCACTTGCAAGCGGCACAATTATCAAAATCACTAGTGAAATTGCCCCCCGCATAATACCACTTGAATACTCAATCTTTGTCAAACCCGCGTATGTTTCGTGCAATTTATCGCGCCGTCGCGTTTAAACCATGTTTGCCAGTCGCCGTCTCGATGAAGGCCTACCGAGTATCCGGAATTGCACCATTTGGAAGCATGAGACAGAAGTTTTCTCTAGAATTTGCTGCAGAAAACAAAGAATCTGCTGAACACCAAGCATATTCAGTAATCGGCTCACGCCACAAGGCAAAACGCAGAACCATCCAAATCGATTCAATTGAAGAAATAGATCCTAGAACCTCTCAAGAGCCAAGAATTCAACATTATTTCAGAGAGCATATCGAAGCCGCTGGTGGCAGAATCGCTCCAGTTTCAGAAGAAGAGTGATTCCGTCGACTTTTTCTAAGTCGACTATATCTCGAGGTTGAAGAAGCATGGTCGACCGTAGCGAGTTGCAACAGAAAGCGAGACTTGTTGAAAGTCATCGCCAGCATTTAGAAGAACTACAAAAGAGAATGGAAGACGTCGCAGCGGTAGTTTCAGAACATCAAATTACCAACGAAATACTAACAAGACTTTCTAATATGGCCAATAATGGAGATGCTGGAGCGCACGTTACAATTGGCTCTGGCGTAACATTGCAGTATAAACACGAAGGGAAAAACCAAGGAACCGCTCTAATTGACTTAGGAAGTGGAATTTTCGGCGAGCGAGAATGGAGCGAGGCTGCTAAAATCATTGAAAAAAGAAAAGATGATTTCATTCAATTACACGAATCTTTGTTGAAGCAAGCCGGCTCTATTGAAGAAAGACTTGGTAAGTTGGCTATGGAATTCAACCAAGCCGCTGAGAAATTACAACCGCAAAACCAACAACCCCTAGAAAACAATATCACCGAACCTTCGATTGAACCAGACAGCGATTCAAAGCCACAAAAACGAAAAAGAGGCTCTATGTTTGGCGGGGAACTTACTCTAGATGATTGAGGTGTAGATGTGGGATTATTCGATAAATTTCGTAAGCGAGTTATTGAGGTAGTCGAAGAAGCCGATACCGATGCACTTTCTGCTGAAGACAATACAGCCGAGGCCCTAGAAGCCATCAATCAATTACAAGAGCATGAAGCAGCACAAACCATTTCAGAAGATAAATTTGAGAAAACAAGCCAAGAAATTGCCCCAATTAAAGAAGAGGAAGAAGATTTTTGGGAAGATGAAATCGAAGACCAAGATGATTTCGAACAAGTTGATAATTCTTCGAAATCCGACAACCAAACCGATGATGATGATTGGGAAGAATTTGACGACGACGAAGTAATCATCCCTCAACAACTTACGCGCAAGGAAAGAAAACGGCAGGAGAGAGAAAAGAAGACCCAAATCAAAGCCGCAAAAGCCCACAAAAAAGCCATGAAGAAAAGAGGCGCTGTTGAAGTTGCACGACCAAGAGGTTCAAAAGTAGACTTATCCATGATGAGAACGACTACTGGGAGACAGTTAGTAGAAGTTCAACAAGCGCCAAAAGGCTCTGTGAAGAAGGCCGAAATAAAAACCGAAACCGGCACCAAAATCGAAGTAGATTTAGGCGGCGGTGTAGTTGAACAAGGCGGCAGAGTAATCAAAGCCGGCGGAGGACTTGATAATTTACTCGAAGAATTAGAATGGGTTCTTCTTGAATCAGATATTTCTAGTGATGCAGTTTCGGCAGTAATTGACGCCTTGAGAAATAATTTAATCGGCTCAAGATTAAGAAAAGGAGCAAACCTTGCAAAAGTTGTAGAAGCGGCTTTGAAACGTTCACTCAGAAATCTTTTAGCAGCAGGATATTGGGATTTTGATGCTTCGATAAAGTCATTTATTGAGTCTGGAGACACTCCTGTTGTAGTAATGCTGGTTGGAGTAAACGGAACGGGAAAAACAACAACCGCTGCTAAAATTGCTAAGCGGCTTCTAGATATGGACCTTTCAGTGATTGCTGCTGCGGGAGATACTTTTAGAGCGGGGGCTATTCAACAGTTAGAGGCTCACTGCGACAATCTAGGAATAAGATGTATCTCTAGTGAAAGGGGAGGCGACACAGCTGCAATCGCTAGAGATGCGATAGAATCCGCCCAAGCCAAAAACATAGATGTGGTGTTAGTCGATACAGCAGGTAGAATGCAAAATAAAACCAATTTAATGAATGAATTAAACAAAGTTAGGAGAGTTGCAAATCCCCATCTAACTCTATTTGTTGGAGATTCATTGGCTGGAAATGATGCAGTTGACCAAGCCAGGATGTTTCAAGAAATTATGAAATTCGATGGGGCTGTTTTGACTAAAGTAGATACAGACGCTAAAGGTGGAGCAGGACTTTCCATAGCATTCGCTACCGGTAGGCCGATTGTTTTTGCTGGAATTGGGCAAGGTTATGATGATTTGAAGCAATTTGACCCTGATTGGTTACTCGAACAGATGTTCGAATAATAGCGCATAAAAAAAAGACCAGTACTTGCTGGGCGGTACATGACCGAGATATTTAGCGACGAAGATACAGCAAAATTATTCCAAATTGTGCACATGTTTCAACGTTCAGCATTACTTCATATGGGGTATATTCCAGATCAAAATGGAAATCGTTACTTTGACATGGCAGAAGCCAAAGAAGGTATTGACCTTCTTAGGATGCTACAAAATAAAACAAAAGGAAATCTTACCGACAAAGAAACACGTTTATTGCGCAGCGTAATTAGCGAATTACAACTACAATTTATGAAAGCACCAACACTAAATCGACAAGCAGAAGACGACCAAGCACAATCTGAAACCATCCGGGAAACTTTTACAAATCCAAAATCTGGGCCCGTGGAAGATTTGTCCAACTCTAAAGAAGGCGAAGAATAGAGATTTTTATCCGGTTGTTTGATGAGTAAGAGAAATATCGGAGGAATGATTGACATGGCATATGTTTCTAATAATTCGAACGAGGAATCTCCAACAGTCCTTCTCGTTGACAATAATGCAATGTCCCTTCAACGCCTTAGTAGGCTGTTTAAGTTCAAAGACTTCAATATTGAAATTTGTGAGGATGGAGATAAAGCAGTTGACGAGTATATTCGTCTAGACCCTGAATTAGTAGTCCTATCGCTAGACATACCTTCTTTGGATGGCCATTTGGCTGCCCTTGAAATGAGGGAGCACGGCGGAGAAGCAAGAATTCTATTTATTGCTCCTAAGCGACTTTCCAATCTCGCTCAAGACGCTGCATTATCAGCAGGAGCAGTTGCTTGTTTGGAAAAACCCATTTCAGCAACATCTCTTGAAGAAAGATGGGAGCAAATTTTAGGCCCCATCCCCGAAGCACCTGGGCTTGAAGATTTAGATCAGTTATATCCTGAAGATAGAATAAAAGTCGAAGAAGACGATGGCCCTATGGCACTGCCGGCATTACCTGGAATGCCCTTGCCTCCAATGTTATCAATGGGCATGCCTTTGGAGATGCCTGTGAGCTTGCCCCCATTAGAAACAATTCCAACCCCATCAAAGAAATCCGGAAAATTAAAAATTATGCTTTTGTTACTAGTTGCAACATTAGGCGGGGTTGGCTATTATGCTTATTCTAACAACATGCTTTGATGTTGTACTTGGACATTATTTGGAATTACCATAAATCTTGCATTTTCTGTTACTTGGGTTCCTGCTGGTGCTGAGATTATTGATATTACTTTAACACTTGAATCTTCTAATAATGTAGAATCACAAAACATTAGTCGAGAGTCTAATTTTTGACTCTTACTCCAAGCACGCCATAGTAGCCACAACGGGATGGAGAGGCACAAAAGTGCGATGAGCCAAAAAATAACATCTTCGATAAAATCACCTTCTTTCTAACAAAGCATTCCAAGATACTTCGGCATAAACCTTCGCGCTTTCTGCCGGATTTTTTGAATTATGAATTCCCGAGCCCACTATAATACAGTCTGACCCAGCATGAATCGCATCATCTGGCGCGCCGTAGCGTTGCCCCATTTCTCCATCACCAACAGCAATATTGACGCCAGGGGTCCAGATTAATTTTCCTTGGCCGACTTGATTTCTTAAGTTTTTCAAATCTTCAGGCCTCGAACCATTTCCAATAAAACCAAACACACCATTATGAGATGAGCCAGACTTGACGACGGTTTCAGTATATTCTGGAGATAATAAATTCCCCCTACTAGACATCTGCGCTAGTAATAATACGCCGCCATTTCGACCAACATCACTCCATCCAGCATGTAAACCATCAACAATATCTTGTCCTGAGATTAAGTGAGCAGTAACCAAGTCTGCCCAATTCCTTATATCGTAAATTCCTGCCATTTGGTCTCTACTTATTTTACCAATATCGGCAAATTTCCTATCTTCAAAAATAAGCAAATCCATGTCTTTCGCCTTCTTGCAAAACAACTTCCATGCTTCAGCACTCCAATCATCGATTAAATCAACATGAGTTTTCAATGCTGCTAAATATGGTCCGACATCATCTAATAAATTATTCAACCCAGCCATCGTCCTTCTATCAGCAGCAAGACAAACCAAACTTTGTTTTCTACAGGCGACCTCCATATACTCTCTAGCCATCAGAAGAGAGTTGTTTTCCCAACGTTCACCCCAGATTTCCGAAGCCTGCATGGTGAGGGCGAGTAGTTCCTTAGCCTCATAACTTACGGCGATTCGTTTTTGATTTTTATTCACAACATCAACTTATTGAAAGTGAACCGCTTGAGTAAACCATGCGAGAAGCGATTTTCATAGCCTGTTTGGTTTTGACAACATCGCTTTCTGGATGTTTTGGTAGTGACGAATCTTCAAATTCGGGAGACGAAGATGCCAATTATCCCGACATTTATTCGCGCCACACTCTTGATTGGAATTGGTCGGATAGTTATTCTTATGTTCTTGAACCAGGACCTTATGTCGCCCTTGAAGTACAAGAAGCACTAATTGAAGTAGACACTTCAGATATTTGGGAAACTGGCCCCCCAACCTCCAATGTCCACCTTTCATATTGGCTTCCTTCTAATACACAAGAAGGCGAGCAAGTGCCAGTCATTGCTGTAATTAGTCCATATTTTTCATACGGCCAGCCAGGGGATGAATCTGGTGCTACAAATGTTGTTGGTGGTGGAAGAGGGGAATTTATTTTCGATAATTTCATCCCACACGGCTATGCTTTCGCTCAAGTTTCGGTATTTGGTACAGAGGAATCAAGTGGTTGTTTTGATTATAGAGGGGCAGGAGAGGGCTTAGGAATTCACTCAGCCGTAGAATGGCTTGGCACTCAAAATTGGTCTAATGGCAAAGTAGGGCTTTACGGTAAATCCTATGAAGGAGCCACTCAATGGGAAGCAGCTGCACTTGGTAGCGAGTATCTTGCAACAATAGTACCAATTTCAGGAACGACAGGACTGCACCCATTATTGTATAAAAACGGCAGTGCTGAGGCTAGAAGCCAAGTTATGCATATGAATTACTTTAGTAGCACAGTGGACTATAATGCAGAAGATTTAGACAACATCTGTCCTGATATTATTGAAGGATTTTTCGCTGGGCCTGTAACATATGGTTTGGGAGAATTAGACCCATACATGGAGAATTATTACGAAGAAAGAGAACATATTTCTAAAGCCTTAACCAACTATAATGGCAGTGTATATTGGGTTCAAGGAATGCAAGATTGGAATGTAGACCCACACCAAGTATTTGGCGGACCTCCTGGAACAGTTTGGTATCAAGATTTCATCGATGCTGGTTTTGATGTCCGTGGTATGCTTGGCCAATGGGAACATAATTATCCAGACCAATGGTCAAAGCACAATGCCCAAGATAGTGGATATGGCGGTGAAGCCATTCAAAACATGACTAGATGGGATTGGGGCCAAGATTTGTTTGAATGGTTTGAATATTATCTCAAAGGAATTGGAGAGAAACCCGAAAACCATGCACAGATCCAACGCAACGACGGCCAATGGAGAATTGAAGAATCATGGCCCCCAACCGATTCAGAAATATTTAGTTTAAGTCTTTCAGATTGCCAAAATGATGGTTCTTTCATTGGAGGAGGAGCGCCTGTTGTTGGTGGCGGGCAATCGGTGATTATCGAGTGTCCAGGGGCTAATGAAGAGGACCTACATATTTCCGGTTTAGCAACAATACACATTTCAGCAGTTCCAACATTTGATGGAGGGCAAGTATTTGTCGAACTTCAAGACGCCCAAACTGGCTTAAGACTTGGACATGCTACAATGGATGTTCGCTATCATGCTGGAGGTTCAGAGCCCCAAACAGTAATCCCAAGCCAAACCATCACCCTACTGATGGAATTTCAAGGAATGGACGTAATTCTTCCTGCAGGGCATGGCCTAAGATTCGTAATTACTGATACTGGCGAAGATTACCTCGCACCTGCTTGTGGAACTGCGTGTGTAGTACATGTTTTGCCCACTCTTTCAACCTTTGAGGCACCGATAATTGATAGAGCAGACGGCGAAGTACTAATCACACCACAAAGCGAAGACGCAGCCAATAACCAATAATTATCCAATACTTCTCAAACGAAGGGCATTAACAAGGTCCATTCTACTCACAAGGCCGACCAATAAGTCTTGCTCTGTAACCAGTAAAACCTCAACTTCGGCCAACATCCTTCTTGCTTCTGACACTGAAAGACTGATATCAATTACAGGCGGATTCCTATCCATTACTTGTTCTACCAAACCCGTTCGATGGGCGCCTTTTTGCAAAACACTACTTTCAGAAACCAACCCCAAAATATTACCTTGCTTTGATATTACAGGCAATTGACTAATATCTCCTTGAACCATTCTATCTATGGCGGTTTGAATAGAGTCTTGCAAGTGTAATGCTTTGACATTTGTTACCATAATATCTCTTACAGTGTGTAACTTTTCAGGGCTCTCAAAACGAGATAAAGCCGTGACTATTTTACGAAGAGTCGAAGACCTAGGGTCGACCGCTTCTGTTTCTACTTTAGCAATAATAGATTGAGCAACACCAGACAATTCTGATAGTCGAAATTGCGTAAGTTCTAGCGATTTTCGCCATCTACGAATATGCTTACCAGTTGGGACTTCCATTATTCAATCCTCGAAACTATTTGGCTAATCAATTCACTTAAATTAATCAATTCTTCCTTAAAATCACGACCTGGGATCTCAGGTAGTTGTATTCCCCGTCCATCAGTTACAACCCCTTCAATGGTTGAAATAACCATCCCGCCACTCATCATCCACATCTGCAAAAACGAACGTAGTTGAGGAGTATTCTCAATCGACATCAAATCATCTTCCATATTCTTATCACACAATACCCACTCAATAGGTTTTAACACTCCCGCGTTTTCAAAATTACCAAATTAATCATCGAATAACAGACCTATTCATTTGCCCAAAATCCCAAATTCTCACGAGCAATTGAATATCACATATATCATAAATAATTAACATAATTTGGCACATGAGCATTATTAACGCCAATAACTAATCATTTACACCACTTAATTAATTAAAATATAGTCGTATGTTTCATATACCGTCTAGTGAAGCCTATGAATGATAACTATGATTATGGATAAAGCGAAACTAGAGTATATTTGGTTAGATGGATATGAACCAACACAGAATATGCGTAGTAAAACAATGGTAAGAAATGAATTCAGTGGTGCACTCGAAGAATGCCCTATGTGGATGTTTGACGGTTCATCAACTAAGCAAGCAGATGGCGGAGATTCCGATTGTCTACTAAAACCCGTAGCAATTTTCCCAGATCCACAACGCATCAACGGTTATTTGGTTATGTGTGAAGTAATGAATGCAGATGGCACACCTCACCCAAGTAATGGCCGAGCAATAATTGACGATGATGATGATGATTTTTGGTTTGGATATGAGCAAGAATATTTCATTATGGACGTTGAAACTCAACTTCCATTAGGGTTCCCAGTTGGCGGATACCCAGGGCCTCAAGGATTGTATTATTGTTCAGTTGGTGGAAAGAATACCCATGGAAGAGCGCTTGTTGAAGAGCATGCAGATCTATGTCTTGATGCGGGAATTAATTTCGAAGGTATCAACCAAGAGGTTGCCTGTGGACAATGGGAATTTCAGGTATTTGCTAAGGGCGCAAAACGTGCAGGCGATGAATTATGGGTTGCCCGCTATCTATTGGATCGATTAACAGAAAGTTATGGATATTATATTGAATATCATCCAAAACCAATCAAGGGAGATTGGAATGGTTCAGGTATGCATGCTAATTTTTCCAATGGCGCTATGCGTGACGTTGGTGGCAAAGAGTTGTTCGATAATATCTGCGAAGCATTCGGTAGAAACATCAAGAAGCACATGTCAGTTTATGGTGCACACAATGAAGAGCGATTAACCGGACTTCACGAAACCCAATCTATCGACCAATTCTCATATGGAGTATCAGACCGTGGAGCATCTATTAGAGTTCCAGCAACAGTTCCAACCGATGGTTGGGTTGGCAGACTTGAAGACCGCCGACCAGCATCAAATGGTGACCCATACAAGATTGGTGCAGTGATTATTTCTACTACTAAATCTGCAATGTGAGGCAAAAATATCGCACAACTACAAGTGCGATATTGTGGAGCGATAGGCATGAGTGGAGAATCAGGTTTCAAAATTTTAGTAAGAAATCAGAGTAATAATGATCGAATCATCAGAGCAGTAATCGCTACAGTTTTGATACTGGCTTACTTGGTTATGCCATCTAGTATCAATAACACGATTGCATTATTTGGAGTTGGAGTTGCAGGTGTTCTTCTATTCAATGCAATTTCTGGTAATTGCTACATTTACCGAGCGCTTGGAATCAACACACACCCATTGCCCGAAGCCAAAGATTAGGTTTTCATCCCAATCAAAGAGTAGCGTCTGTATC
>Ga0208639_1001614_pt1 | contig 14495 bp, 14 predicted proteins | sample ETNtaG_33_FD_185772 | JGI IMG/M metagenome (GOLD analysis project Ga0208639, IMG submission 185772) | Marine microbial and viral communities from oxygen minimum zone, Eastern Pacific Ocean - ETNP201310SV76 (SPAdes) (version 2) | ecosystem: Environmental > Aquatic > Marine > Oceanic ...
AGGAGTTTGGATTATATTATAGTATTAGCACTCTTCAGAGAGGAGTGCTAATATCCGGAGTATGTAGTTCCTAAAACTCTAAAAAATCACACAAGGTATTGTTTTTTAATAACTTGATGGATTGATTGGTTGATTTGCAACTCGAATCGTCCGGAAACAGTTGTTTTTAACACAGTTTATCATTTTTTATCAAGGAGTAGCGAATGAAAATCAGACCGTTGCAAGACCGAATTATGGTTCAACCCATCTTGGAGAAAGCAGTCCAAAAGGGTGGAATTATTATCCCAGACTCTGCCAAAGAAAAACCTATTGAAGGTCGAGTAAAAGCTGTTGGCAAGGGCAAAATTGGGGATGATGGGAAACCTATTAAACTAGAGATTAAGGTAGGTGATAAGGTTCTCTATAGCAAGTATGGGGGAACAGAAATTAAGATAGACGGAGAAGATTATCTCCTCATGAGAGAAGACGACGTTCTTGGCGTAGTAGAAAAGTAACCTTATCAAGCTCGCTCAAATAAACGATTTTTTGAATATCCCTATTTTAATTAAATAAAAGGAGTATTGCTTCAATGGCTAAACAAATTACTTACGACGAACAAGCAAGACATAAAATTATGTCCGGAGTCAATCAACTGGCTGACACAGTTAAGTTAACCTTGGGACCTAAGGGTCGCAATGTTGTCATCGATAAAAAGTTTGGCTCGCCGACTATTACTAAGGATGGCGTAACAGTAGCGAAGGAAATTGAATTAGCTTGCCCATTTGAAAATATGGGTGCACAAATGGTTAATGAAGTTGCAAGTAAAACTAGTGACAACGCTGGTGACGGCACAACTACAGCGACGGTTTTAGCCCAAGCTATTTTTCGTGAAGGGATGAAGAACGTTACAGCAGGTGCAAACCCTATGGACATTAAGCGGGGAATTGAAGCAGCTGTTGCAGCTATTATTCCTGAAATCCAAAAGATTGCAAAGCCAACGAAGAATAAGAAGGAAATTGCTCAAATTGGTACCATTTCTGCCAATCATGACGTTGCTATAGGTGAAATCATCTCTGAAGCAATGGACAAAGTCGGTAAAGATGGCGTTATCACAGTTGAAGAAGCTAAAAGCATGGAAACGTCATTGGAAATTGTGGAAGGTATGCAGTTTGACCGTGGTTATTTATCCCCTTACTTTGTAACAGATTCAGAACGTATGGAGTCGGTTCTAGAAGATGCTCACATTTTGTTGCATGAGAAAAAAATCTCTAATATGAAGGACATGCTTCCCTTACTAGAGAAAATAGCAAAGGGCGGTAAGCCATTAGTTATCGTTGCTGAGGATGTGGATGGTGAAGCACTGGCGACTTTAGTTGTTAACAAACTAAGAGGAACTTTGAATGTGTGCGCCATTAAAGCACCTGGTTTCGGCGATCGTAGAAAAGAAATGTTAAATGATATTGCAATTCTCACGGGCGGAACAGTCATCACTGAGGATATCGGTGTTAAGTTAGAGAATGTTGATCTCAAAGACTTAGGTACCGCTAAGCGAATCACCGTTGACAAGGAAAATACCGTCATTGTGGATGGCAAAGGAAAGGCTTCTGATATCCAAGGCCGCGTGAAACAGATTCGCAATCAGATTGAAGAAACAACCTCCGATTATGACCGTGAGAAACTGCAGGAAAGGCTTGCCAAGCTGGTTGGTGGTGTTGCTATTATTAAAGTTGGTGCGGCTACTGAAACTGAGATGAAGGAGAAGAAAGCTCGCGTGGAAGATGCTCTGCATGCTACTCGTGCAGCGGTTGAAGAAGGTATTATTCCAGGCGGTGGTGTAGCGATTTTGAGAGCTGCTCATGTTTTAGATAAGATTAAAGGCGAACACGATTTTTTACTTGGAGTGAAAATCATCAAGAGATCTATCGAGGAGCCGATTCGTCAAATCGCTAAGAATGCTGGTGAAGAAGGAACAGTGATTGTCGAAAAAGTAAAAACTTTGAAAGGCGATCATGGTTATGATGCGAAAAATGGAACTTATGTTGACATGATCAAAGCTGGAATTATTGATCCTGCTAAGGTTGCTCGCACAGCTTTGCAGAATGCGTCAAGTATTTCTGGTTTGCTCTTGACTACAGAAGCTATGATCACCGATCTTCCTGAAGAAAAAGAAGCCCACGACCACGGCCCTGCCGGTGGTGGCGGTATGGGTGGAATGGGTGGAATGGGTGGAATGGGTGGAATGCCAGGCATGATGTAAGAACGGCTACCCGATTTACTTCAGACACATCAGACCCCAGCCTTAGGGCTGGGGTTTTTTTTTTGAACATCTGACGCTTCCGCGGTATCTTTAGTCGTAACTTTCTGATCGACTTATTTCAATAAAAATTTTATCGGTAGGAGCTTTTCTTGATTTCTGAAAACTTACAGCAAGTAAATCGACGTATTGCAGAGGCGGCAAAGAGAGCTGGGCGTAATCCCTCAGATATAAGACTATTAGCGGTAACTAAAGAGCAAAGTGCTGTGACTGTTGCCGAGGGGGTCCGGTTAGGTATGACCCTTTTAGGAGAAAATAAGGTTCAGGAAGCACAGGATAAAATAGAGACTCTTGGTCGTGATGAATGCGAATGGCATTTCATTGGGCGTTTACAAAAAAATAAAGTTAAATTTATTTTTGACTTGTTTGACCTAATCCATTCGGTAGATAGTTTAGCTCTGGCAGAGGCGATTCATAAAAAAGCCCAGACTCTTGGATCGTGCATGCCTATTCTATTGCAGGTCAATATATCCGGTGAGAAATCCAAGCTTGGTATTGACCCTCTTAAATTGCCCAAAGAAATTCAGAAATTTGCTAAACTTGAAGGAGTGAAAATTAGTGGACTGATGACTATCCCTCCATTTGATCGTAATCCAGAAAATTCTCGGCCGTATTATGCTCGTTTACGACAGTTACGCAACACTTGTTCTAATCTAAATATTCGTCAAATTAACTTGGATGAATTGTCAATGGGTATGTCCAATGACTATGAAATAGCTATAGAAGAGGGTGCAACCCTGGTGCGAGTTGGTACAGGGTTATTTGGCCCAAGACCATCTATAGGGGGACAAACCGCTGGTTGAATGATAAGGTTATTTGTCTCATAATGAAGAACTTGTTTGAGGAACCGTTGGTTTATTTTGTTTATGAGGAAGGTTTTAAATTAAACCCGCAGGAGATTATTATCGTGTTAACTAATAAAAAATTAGGCTTTGTCGGTGGTGGAAATATGACGGAGGCTTTAGTAAAAGGGCTTTTATCTTCGTCACTTGTAGCTTCTAAAGATATTTTTATTTCGGACTTAATCTCTGATCGTCTGGAATATCTAAGCAAGGAATATAATGTTAAGACAACTGGTGATAATCGTGAATTAGTTCAAAAAAGTGACATCTTTGTTTTAGCGGTTAAACCTCAAACAGTTAAAAAGGTATTAGAGTCTTTCTCAGATCTTGTGGATAGTAATAAAACTATAATTTCAGTAGCAGCCGGTATTTCGATAAACCTCATCGAAGATACCTTGGATGTTGAGAGGAAAAAGCAAATTCCTGTGATACGTACAATGCCAAACACACCAGCACTGGTTCAGGAAGGAGCTACAGCTATTTGCGGTGGTGAATATTCGTCTAAACTAGATATTAAAATTGCCCACCATATTTTTACGGCCATTGGACAGACAGTTGATATCGAAGAAATTCATATGGATGCAGTGACGGGACTTAGCGGCAGTGGCCCCGCCTACATTTTTATGATTATCGAGGCACTGTCTGATGCTGGTGTGAAAGTTGGGTTGTCGCGGGAGGTCTCTAATCTTTTGACTATTCAAACTATCCTTGGCTCAGCTAAATTGGCAAGAGATGGTGGAAAGCACCCGGGAGAGCTTAAGGATATGGTGACCTCTCCTGGTGGAACGACGATTTCAGGATTGCATATGCTTGAAGAGGGCGGTATCCGAAACGCGCTTATGAACGCTGTAGAAATGGCAACACAACGTTCAAGAGAACTTGGAAAAAAGAAATAATTTTGAAAAGTTAAAAAACTCAGGTGTCTACTTCGCGCGAAACTTTAGGAATTCTCCCCAAACAGCTACTAATACACCAAGTATTTGAATCCAAAAAGGATGAAGGACATGTTCGGGGCGAGTGAAGTAAAGAATCATCATCATTAGAACTCCCACCATGGTGATGGTAATTCCGTTATATGTCATATTCATTCCTTTGACATATTGCTTAGGATCCTTAAGGTCTTTTTTGATTTCTGGTTTAAGCTCTACTTCCCACATTGGGACCCTTTTTATGTAGGTTGGCTGTTTAAATTCAAGGCCTCATTTAAGCTTCCGGATCGATAGCCTTCTGGGTCTATTGTTACTTTTTGGAAACCTATCTTTTTTAAGCGGTTTATGGTTTTTTCATAGAGACCGTTTTTCATCAGACTAGGGATTTCTGTTTTTAATAATTCGATGTGTGCCATATTACCGTAGTGGCGCACTCGGACTTCCTGAAATCCTTCCGCTAGAAAAACTTCTTCGGCCTCATCAATCATCGAAAGTTTTTTAGCAGTAACAGGTTGCCCATAGGGTATGCGCGATGATAGACAAGCCAGCGCAGGTTTTTCCCAGTTGGAGAGCCCCATGTCGCAAGCTAAATTACGAACATCTTGTTTGTTAAATCGGCTTTCCACAAGAGGGCTAATAATGCCTGCTTCTTTTGCGGCTGTTATCCCAGGGCGGTGATCTCCTAAATCATCTACGTTTATTCCATTGAGTATATTGGTTATTTTATATTGGCTAGAAACTATCGAAAGCTTGGCATATAGTTCTGACTTGCAGTAATAGCAACGATTTACGGGGTTCTTTATGTAGTTTGGTGAGGACATCTCTTCAGTTTTAACGATCTTATGCTTGATACCCAATGCGTAAGTTAACTGTTGAGCAGCATGTAACTCGCGCTCTGGAACACTAGCTGATTTTGCCGTAACGGCCAGAACCCGCCCCTTGAGGACTTTGTTTGCGACTGCTAGCACTAGCGTGCTGTCAATTCCTCCAGAAAATGCCACAAGAACACTATCCAGTTTGCGAATTGTGGACTCTAGATGAAGACGTTTATCTTGAAGTAGCATAAAATTATTTTTTATTACAAAATGTTCAGTTCATTAAGAATAGCATAAGAAAAAAGTCAAAGAAAGAATCTGGTGTCAACTAAGCTATTCCTATAATCAGATATGCTTAGAGAATCTTACAGATTAGCAATCAATAGAAACTTTGTTATTACTGTTCGGTTTTTATGTTATGCAGTTGTTAAGAACATGAAGTTATCCATAAGCAAAAAGCTTAATTATTTCGAGGGCGGTTAGTGTTTGTTGGTGAGGGGATGTGTCTAAATATAAATAATGGTTTTGAATGCAGCGGTAATCGTTGGCGTAGATTTGAAATAAAATTAACCACCGATAGCATGCATAGCTCGTTGTGGTTGTTCAAAGTCATCCAAATTAATTTTGTGGCCAGGTTCTTTAACAAGTACAGCGTCTTTTATCGCTTTTACAATATCTTCGTCAGAAGCGTTACCGCGAATTAGTTCTTTGAGATCTGTTTCATCTGTGGAAAAAAGACATGTGCGAAGCTTTCCGTTAGCTGTCATACGGATCCGATTACAGTGATCACAAAATGGATTGCTTACAGCAGTGATAATGCCAACGCGCCCTTTGCCATCAGCAAAATCGTATTCACTGGCAGGACCAATTTCTAGTGAGTTTTTGACTGGCACCAGATCGTATTTTCCTCGGATAAGATCAAGGATTTCGTGGCCCAAAAGTACTTTGTCTCGTTCCCAATTGCGGTCGGAATCTAGAGGCATGAATTCAATGAAACGAATTTCAAAGCCGTCAGATCGTCCCATTTCAATAAGTCGCAGAATTTCAGTTTCTGAGAAGTTTTTCATTGCAACAGCGTTTACTTTGATTGATTTAAAGCCAACTTCAGCTGAAACTCTCATTCCCTCCAAGACTTCTTGAAGGCAATCTCTTCGGTTCACGTCTCGGAACTTTTCTGGGTCAAGAGCGTCGAGGCTTATATTGAGCCGTTTGAGCCCAGCTTCCTTCAATGCCTTAGCGTGTTCTTTGAGAAAAAATGCGTTAGTGGTCATTGCCACGTCCTCTATCCCGTCTAACTTAGTTAGCATGCTAATGAGATTTGGGAGATCTTTGCGCATAAGAGGTTCGCCTCCTGTGAGCCGAAGTCGTTTGATTCCCATTCCGGCCCCAATCTGAGCAATATGGGTGATCTCCTCAAACGTAAGTAATTTATCGCGAGGCATAAATTCGACATTGTCAGCCGGCATACAATAAGTACAGCGAAAATTACAACGGTCTGTAACAGAAATCCGCAGGTTGACTATGGTTCGACCCATTCCATCAACCAGTGTTTGCTCTGTATTTTCTGTTAAAGCGGTCATTTGTCTCTCCCTGATAATATAGATCTATCAACCCATTTCATCGTCTGGTAGTCAAAAGACGCAAAGCATCGAGATTAATCTTGTATCGTATACTTACATAGGATCGGTACAAATTATATCCTTTCCCGTTTGATAATGCATCCGATTAGTTTAAGTTATTGTTTCTTAGCATACAATAATGTCTTACTGTTTCTGACCCTGCTATAGAGTTTGAGCTTAGTTTTATGAAATATAAAGAACTTTGATGGCTCGGGGACATCTAATCACATGCTACTCATAATAGGGGGTTGTTTGAGTTTTTTTAGTCAATAACCTATAATAAATAAAAGTTGCCGCCGTAATATTTTTGGGTGTTTATCACTGAATTTTGGGTCTTTAGTCCCATCTGGCTTTTAACAACAATTAGACGAATAGAGTGTCCTGAATGACCGTTGCAGAAGAAAAATTTTCCAAAAAATTTGATGAGGCCGCTAGCAACCCGAAATATCGAGGCGCCTACGATAAAGATGATGCTTCTGGGAAAGGGATGACGCTGGTTGAAGCCAAGTTTAAGGATACAAAGGTCTACTTGTTGGCGGACAGGGCTGAAGACCGCATTTATAGCGCAAAGTTTTTTGCTTATGGTGGTAAAGTCTCGGTTGCTATTGGTGAGACCCTCTGTACCATGATCAAAGGACTAACACTGGATGAGGCCTGTTCGTTGAAGGGTGAAGATATTGAAGCATATTTAAGGGATGATCCAGAAGTTTCAGCAGTTCCCGAGTCTAAAAACAAAGCATTTGCCAACGTTGAAGAGTTACTTAAGGTTGTTCTACAGGAATACCCCGCAGCTAAAGCAGTAGCTGAAGTAAGTGCTTCCATAGACAAAAAAGATATTAAAGCTGTTTCTTCGGCTGAGCTGTCGATGGCCGAACGAGCTTGGATGGGTTTGAGTAAAGAAGACCAGGTTACACAAATAAATATGGTTCTTGATGACAAGGTTCGCCCTGCTTTAATGTCGGATGGTGGTAATGTCCAAGTGTTGGATGTTGTCGATGGTGAAAAAGTGATGATCCAATATCAAGGTGCATGCGGCAGTTGTGGATCTTCTTTGGGATCCACGTTGTCATTTATAGAACAAGCCTTACGTAAAGAAATTCATAATGAATTGATCGTTGTCCCCAACATGTGAACCTTGTTGGAATTTAGGTCAAGTCCTTGTTTTAATAAATTTTTTCAGCAGTTATTTATAACAATAAAACTCCCCTTTTAAGGGGAGAAATTGTATATGGAAACCAAAGAAAAATCAGTAGCCGACGCTATAGATAATGATTACAAGTATGGATTCACTACTAATGTCGAATCTGATACGTTTGCTAAAGGTCTTGACGAAGGGGTTGTTCGAGCTATTTCTAAGAAAAAGGGCGAGCCGGATTTCATGCTTAATTTCAGACTAAAGGCATATGAGAAATGGTTGACGATGAAAGAGCCTGCGTGGCCGAATGTCCAATATCCTCAGATTGACTTTCAGGATATTTCCTACTATTCCGCTCCAAAACCAAAAAAAAAGTTGGCTAGCTTAGATGAGGTGGATCCCGAAGTTCTTAATACCTTTGAAAAACTAGGGATTCCTTTGGAGGAGCAGAAAAAATTGGCGAACGTTGCTGTGGATGCGGTTTTCGATAGCGTTAGCGTGGCGACCACGCATAAAAAGAAACTGATGGAAGTAGGGATTATTTTCTGTTCTTTTTCCGAAGCGGTGAAGGACTTCCCTGAATTGATCGAAGAATACTTGGGAACGGTGGTGCCGATAGGTGATAATTATTACGCTGCACTCAATAGCGCAGTTTTTACCGATGGATCTTTTGTGTATATACCTCCTGACACTATTTCTCCTATGGAATTATCTACCTATTTCAGAATCAATACTGAAGAAACAGGTCAGTTTGAACGTACTTTGATTATTTGTGCTGAGAATAGTTATGTTTCTTATCTTGAGGGATGTACGGCACCTCAGTTTGATACCAACCAGTTGCATGCCGCTGTCGTAGAGCTTGTGACTCTGGATAATGCTGAAATTAAATATAGTACTGTTCAAAATTGGTACGCAGGAGATCTTGAGACAGGCAAAGGAGGAATTTATAATTTTGTAACCAAACGTGGCAAATGCCAGGGTGAAAAGTCAAAAATTTCTTGGACACAAGTGGAAACAGGGTCCGCGATTACATGGAAATACCCAAGCTGTATTCTGCAAGGCGACGATTCGGTCGGCGAATTTTACTCAGTAGCTCTTACCAATGGATATATGCAGGCAGATACTGGCACTAAAATGATGCACATTGGAAAGAATACCCGGTCAAGTATCATTTCGAAAGGAATCTCCGCTGACCATTCCAGTAATAGCTACCGTGGTCTGGTTAGAGTAGGAAAGAACGCAACCAACGCAAGAAATTATACGCAGTGTGACAGTATGTTGGTTGGGGATCAATCGAGTGCCCATACGTTTCCGTATATTGAAACGGGAAATAGTTCTCCTCAGATTGAGCATGAGGCATCCACTTCCAAGATTAGTGAAGAGCAGTTGTTCTACTTTGAACAACGAGGCATTTCACGGGAAAATGCAATTGCCACTCTCATAAATGGATTCTGTAAGGATGTTTTTAAACAACTTCCTATGGAATTTGCAGTGGAAGCGCAAAAGCTCCTTACTTTAAAACTAGAAAATAGCGTCGGCTGACCAGTTTTTTTATTCTTTCAAGCGTTTAGAAGCTTGCTAGGCCAGTTAGGTTTCGTCTGGAGGGATTTCATGATCCTAACAGGCACAACTTTCAACAAATAGGAAACAGTTTAATGTTAGAAATAAAAAATTTACATTCTGCAGTTGAGGGAACCGAGATCCTGAAGGGGATTTCTCTTACGATTAAAAAGGGAGAGATTCATGCTGTGATGGGTCCAAACGGTTCAGGTAAAAGTACTTTGGCAAAAGTTTTATCGGGTCACCCTGCATATGAAGTAACCTCCGGAGAGGTGTTGTTTCAGGGTGAAAACCTGCTTGATTTGAGCACTGAGGAACGCTCTCTGGCTGGTATATTTATGGGCTTTCAATATCCAGTCGAAATCCCGGGGGTCAATAATGCGGAATTTCTTCGAATGGCCTACAATGCCAGATTGCTCAATGAAGGAAAAGATGAAGTCGATCCTCTTGATTTCGACGATATTCTTCAGGAAAAGATGAATATGCTTGGAATGGAGAATAAATACAAAGAACGTAGCTGTAATGATGGATTTTCAGGTGGAGAGAAGAAAAAAAATGAAATTCTTCAAATGGCTATCTTAAATCCAGTGCTATCTGTTCTTGATGAAACTGATTCTGGCTTGGATATTGATGCTCTGCGAATCGTTGCAGATGGAGTTAATAAGTTAAATAGCGATGATAATGCACTCATCTTAATTACCCATTATCAGAGATTACTGGATCATATCAAACCTAACTTTGTCCATGTTCTCAGTGGTGGGAAAATTATTAAGTCGGGTGGTAAACAACTAGCGCATGAATTAGAAGCACAGGGTTACGACTGGTTAACTACAGCGAATTGAGGAAATTTTATGTCGAGCGTAATTGAAGAGTCTAAAAATGGTGCCGAGTCTGCTGTGCTTGCTCTCCATAAACAATTTGTTGATACGAATCAACCTAGTGTTGATCTTTTACCATTTAATAAAAAGGCTCTTGATATATTCGAAAGTTTAAAGTTTCCCCACCGTAAACATGAGATGTATACCTTTGTGAACACGAAGGGTCTGGCAGGCACATCATTTTCTCTGAAAACAGAAAAATCAGTTCAAAATAGTTTTATTAAGCAGCATGTTTATGCGGGCTGCGAGCGGAGTCATTTAACTTTTGTGGATGGTGCTTTGTGCCCTGAGTTGTCTGATGTCACTGCACTTGGTACTAGTGTCAAGATTGCTTCTTTGATAGAAGCGGTGAAAGACGAATCATTTAAAAATATTTTACAGGAAAGTATTGAGCAAGAAAATGATGTGTTTGCTTCTATTAATAGTGCTTTTATGAAGCAGGGAATAATGGTCAAAGTTGGTAGAGATAAAAAAGTTGAAGTCCCATTGCAGATTCTTAATGTTTCAAGTGGCGGCGATAGTGGGCCAGTGATGACAGTGCCAAGAGCGTATATTCATCTCGAGCCCTCGTCCGAATTAAAACTAATTGTTAAGTATGTCGGTGATGGAAGTAACTATTTTGTTAATTCAGTTCAAGACATGGTTGTTGAGAATAATGCGACCTTAACTCATATTCAAATAGAAGCAGACTCTAAAGATGCTTGGAATTTTTCAAAAAACCGAATTTTTTTAAAACGTGATAGCAAGTACTTGGGGTATCAGACCGTGAGTGGTACGCGTTTGGTTCGCAATCATAATGAAGTATGGCTGAATGAACCTGGAGCAGAAATGGAACTGAATGGGGTAAGTGTGTTAGAGGAAGATGAACAATCCCATCAGTTCGTCCGCGTCCACCATGAGGTAGAAAACTGTACTAGCCATCAATACTTTAAAAATATTATAAATAATCGGGCGCGAGCTAGCTTTGATGGGACCGTTATTGTTAATAAAGGAGCACAGTTAACCAACTCTGGTCAACTCATCAATAACTTAATGCTTTCTGATGAAGGGCATGCAGACTGCAAACCAAACTTGATGATTTTTGCAGATGATGTCAAATGTGCGCATGGTGCTACAGTCGGTCAATTGGACGAAGACCAACTTTTTTATTTAAAAACAAGAGGGCTTTCGGAGTCTGTTGCAAAGGAAATTCTCACTCAGAGTTTTGCAAGGAGTATTGTTCAGAAAATTCCTTTTGAGCCAGCTGTAAAAGAACTAGATAAAACCTTACTTAAAAAACTAGAAGCTAATAATGGGTGATACTAAAACTATTTCTATAGATAATCCCATCCTTGATGTTGATAAAATTCGTGCTGATTTTCCTTTGCTCTCAAAAGAGATAGGAGGTAAACCGCTAATTTATCTAGATAATGGGGCGACGACTCACAAACCTAAACAGGTAATCGAGCGGGTAAGTAAATTCGATTCGGATGAATATGGGACGGTGAGACGTGGCTCTTATCGATTATGCGAGCATTCAACTCAACTTTACGAAGAAGCGCGTCAGAAAGTCTCTGATTTTTTGGGTGCGCCAACGCGGCAGGAAATTGTCTTTACAAGCGGTACAACGCAATCAATTAATCTGGTCGCTCATAGTTTTGGCCGTAAATTCGTGAACTCTGGAGATGAGGTTATCATTTCTAATGTTGAGCATCATGCCAACACGGTTCCATGGCAGGTACTGTGTGATGAGAAAGGAGCAACACTTAAGGTTATTCCAGTTGCTGATAACGGCGAACTCGTCATGGAAGAATATGACAAGTTATTAACTAACAAGACTCGCATTGTTGCGGTGAACCATGTGTCTAATGCCTTAGGGACAATCAATCCAGTAAATGAAATTACGCGTAAGGCGCATGCTGTCGGAGCAAAAGTTCTCATAGATGGTGCCCAAAGTACCCCGCACATGAAAGTAGATGTTCAGGACATTAACTGTGATTTCTATACTTTTTCGGGGCATAAAATGTATGCGCCTAGTGGAATTGGCGGTATATTTGGGAAAATGGAAGTAATGGAAACAATGCCCCCCTATGTGACTGGCGGAGATATGATTATGCAGGTCACGCTAGAGAAAACAATCTATGCAAAACCCCCAGCGCGATTTGAAGCTGGTACCCCGCCAATTAGTCAGGTGATAGGACTTGGTGCAGCAATTGATTACCTTAACGCGATTGGGATGGATAAAATTTTTGAATATGAGAAGAGTCTGCTCGACTATGCTACTCGATTGCTTAATGATATTGATGGGCTTCGCATTATAGGTAACGCGGAAGAAAAGGCAGCTATTTTATCCATTTATTTAGAGGCGGTACACCCTCACGATATTATCACCATGCTTGATCAGGATGGAATTGCTCTTAGGGGAGGGCACCATTGCGCGCAGCCCACAATGATACGATTCGGTGTTCCAGCTACAGCCAGAGCTTCAATGGCTTTTTATAATAAGTTTTCCGAAATTGATGCATTAGCAGAAAGCCTTCGCAAAATCATCAAATTTTTTTCATAATAAACTACCTCAGCTAGGCCTGAATGCGCTCAGCAGAGAGTAGCTATGTGTTATATTGAGTTTAGTACTTTGCCGACGTTTTCTAGTTGCCGAATGTGAAAATTTAAAGTACCAGTAGATATTAAATTGGAATAAAGGGATTTTGAAGATATGTCTTACGACAACGAGCTATATCAACAAGTGATTCTCGACCATAACCGAAAACCACGAAACTTCCATGAAATGGAAAACTCGACTAATAGTTGCCACGGGATCAATCCTTTATGTGGCGATGATATAACCATTTATCTTAAGTTGGATGAGGCTGAAGGGGTTATTCAAGATATCAGCTTTACTGGTTCTGGATGTGCCATATCTAAAGCTAGTACTTCCCTTATGACCCAATATCTCAAAGGGAAAAAAATTGATGAAAGTCGATTGATTTTTGATGAATTTCATAAGATGGTTCTAGGTGATTTTGACCCAGAAAAACAGGAACACCATTTGGGCAAGCTTACTTTATTCATAGGAATAAGAGAATATCCGTCGCGTACGAAATGCGCTAGCCTTGCATGGCATACAATGATTGGAGCGCTTGATAAAAAAACAGAGGGTGTAAGTACCGAGTGAAAATACTAGTAATTAACTTTACCAAGAGGGTAACTCTCTATGAGAGCCGCTCAAATAAACCACTTATTGGATTGTGATACTCAGCCTGACAAGTTAGTCAAGAAACTAGAAAATAATTCCCTTCTTTAGTGCCCCCACCTATGGTCACTTTATTTAAATTGTAATGAGATCAACTCGGAGTTTGTAGTAGTCGTTACGCTGAAAATTAAATTTAGTAGAATTAATTATCTTCAAGACGATTGTTACCTCAGGTGTGCCCAGTCTTCTGCTGCTGGTTGATCAGAAGGTATTTCGCTTGACCTTTAAATGTTGTACACTGCCTCGGCCGTATAGGTTTTTTAAGAATTGCTTTTGTCGCTATTGTAAATTTATCGATTTTTGGTAGACAGCCTTCATGTTAGATCAAAATTTATTTATTAACGATTACGAAGAAACTAAACGACGTTTAACTCGAAAAAAGGTTTCGGTTGATCAGATAGAAGAGATCCGTAAAGCGATTCTAGACCGTAAAGCTTTTATTGGCGAGCTAGATGGACTTCGCGCAGAGATCAATGAAAAGTCAAAGCAGGTTGGTGTTTTTTTTCAACAAGGAAAAAAAGATGAAGCCGAAAAAATAAAATTATCTGTTCCAAAACTGAAAGAAGTATTGGCAGTTAAGGAAGAAGAGTTTAAGAAGATCGACGAGAAACGAATGCAATTGTTGTTGAGGGTCCCAAACCTGCCAGATGATAATTGTCCCGATGGTTTTTCTGAGGATTGTAATATCGTTCTCAGAATGGAAGGTTATGAGAAGTCTGATTATGATGGCAGGAAATTCAAACCTCATTGGGAAATAGGCCAAGAATTAGGTATTTTTGACGCAGAACGTGCAGCAAAGTTGAGTGGTTCAATGTTTGCTCTTTTGAAAGGTGATGGTGCCCGTCTGCACCGAGCCCTCATTCAATTCGCTCTTTCCATAAACAGCGAACGGAACGAAGAAATTCTTCCCCCTCACTTTGTTCGTCCCGATATGATGATGGGAACCGGGACGCTTCCAAAATTTGAAGATGATGCGTATCGGTTTCGCGATGACGATTTATGGGCTATCCCTACAGGGGAGGTGCCGCTAACCAACATGCACGCAGGGGAAATTCTTTCCATTGACGATCTTCCCAAGCGTTATATGGCATATACGGTTTGTTTCCGACGTGAAGCAGGTTCTGCCGGTAAAGATACTAGAGGAATGCAGAGGCTCCATGAATTTCATAAGGTGGAACTTGTCCGTTTGTGT
>Ga0208639_1001626_pt1 | contig 14430 bp, 11 predicted proteins | sample ETNtaG_33_FD_185772 | JGI IMG/M metagenome (GOLD analysis project Ga0208639, IMG submission 185772) | Marine microbial and viral communities from oxygen minimum zone, Eastern Pacific Ocean - ETNP201310SV76 (SPAdes) (version 2) | ecosystem: Environmental > Aquatic > Marine > Oceanic ...
TTTTTCAACTGGTTTTTAAAAAATAATGTAAAATAAACTTAAGCTTGAGCAGTAGGTCCTCCAAAATTCATTGGAATTCCTTTATTTGGATCTACATCTGCAATCTTACCAAACTGATCTTCAAACTTAGAGATGTTATCTACTAAAGCTTTCATTAACCTTTTTGCATGCTGAGGAGTTAAAATAATTCTCGATTTTACCTTTGCCTTTGGAACTCCTGGCATCATTTGTATAAAATCAACAATAAATTCTGATGGTGAGTGATTGATTATTGCAAGGTTACTATATGTACCTTCAGCAACATCTTCTCCTAATTCAATATTTAATCCTTCTTTTTTCTTTTCTTCAGACATAATAAAATATTTTAATCTTCTTTAGTTATTTCAACAGTTTCTGTTACTTCAACAGTCTCTTCTTCAATTTGTGGAGTTTCACTCTTCAATAATTCTATCCTATCCATTTCAATCTGAGAACCAACAATTGTATTTTTGTTATCATAAAGACCTGTACCTGCAGGAATCTTATGACCAACAATAACATTTTCTTTTAACCCTTTTAAAGTATCAATTTTTGCTCTAATAGATGCTTCGTTTAATACTTTAGTAGTTTCCTGGAATGATGCTGCAGAAACCCAACTATCAGTATGTAATGAAGCTCTAGTAATCCCTTGAAGAATAGGAGTAGAAACAGCATGAGTCGCGTCTACAACCTGAACTAATTTCAGGTCTTTTCTCGTCAACCTAGAATTTTCTTCTCTTAACTGACGAACTGATACTAATTGACCAGCCTGTAAAGTTTCAGAATCACCAGGATCTTCAACATATTTCTTGTCATAAATCTTATCATTAGCTTCCATGAAGATATTTTTATCAACTAACTGTTTCTCCAATAAACTAGTATCACCAGCGTCAAGCACTTCTACTTTTCTCATCATTTGCCTTACAACAACCTCAAAATGTTTATCGTTAATTTTTACACCTTGTAAACGATAAACTTCCTGTACTTCATTAACAATATATTCCTGAACAGCTTTTATACCTTTAATAGCTAAGATATCTTTAGGAGTGATATTTCCATCGCAAAGAGGTGAACCAGCTCTTACAAAATCATTTTCTTGCACTAGGATATGTTTTGCTAAAGGCACTAGATATTTCTTGATTTGTTCATCTTTTGATGTAACAATAATCTCTTTATTTCCTCTCTTTATTTTTGGACCAAAAGAAACAATACCATCAATTTCAGAAACTACTGCAGGATTAGAAGGATTTCTTGCCTCAAATAACTGAGTTACTCTTGGAAGACCTCCTGTGATATCTCCAGATGAACCAATAGTTCTAGGTATTTTACATAGAATAGATCCTCTTTTAATTACTTCACCATCATTAAGTGAAACATGTGCTCCTACCGGAATACTATAAGATCTCTCACCATCTTTTTTCTTTCCTTTAATAATAATTGTAGGAGATTGTTTTTTACTTCTACTATCAATAATTACCTTCTGTTTAAATCCAGTCATATCGTCAGACTCAACTCTATAAGTAACTCCCTCTTCAATATAATCAAATTCTATAGTACCATCAATCTCAGAGATAATTACAGCATTATACGGATCCCAATCACAAATAACATCTCCTTTCTTTACATCACCCTTCTTAATGTAGATAGTTGAACCATAAGGAATATTATGTGTAGCAATCACAACATCTTGCTTAGGATCAATAACTCTTAATTCTGCTGATCTGGAAATTACTAATTCTATATTATTCCCTTCTTCATCTTTAGTATTGATTGTTCTTAAATCATCAATTACTATAACACCAGGCTTCTTGATGACAACACTTGCGTCTACAGCTGATCTGGATGCAGTACCCCCAACGTGGAAAGTTCTAAGAGTAAGCTGTGTACCAGGTTCTCCAATTGATTGGGCAGCAATAACACCAACAGCTTCACCTTTCTGCGCCATTTTTGATGATGACATACTTCTACCATAACACTTAGTACAAATTCCTCTTTTAGTTTCACAAGTAAGTGCTGATCTGATTTCTACTTCTTCAATAGATGCTTCATCAATTGATGTAGCAATTTCCTCAGTAATTTCAGAACCAGATTCTACAATTAATTTATCTGTTTTTGGATGAAAAATATCATGAAGATTTACTCTACCTAAAATTCTATCATATAATGATTCTACAATATCCTCATTCTTTTTAAGAGCAGTTGTAACAAGACCTCTTAAAGTTAAACAATCGTCCTCAACAACAACTACATCAGCTGAAACATCTACAAGTCTTCTTGTTAAATAACCAGCATCAGCCGTTTTAAGTGCTGTATCGGCAAGACCTTTACGAGCACCATGAGTGGAAATAAAATACTCTAAAATTGAAAGCCCTTCACTAAAGTTAGTTGTAATCGGATTTTCAATAATAGATTCTCCATGGTCTCCAGATTTTTTTGGTTTTGCCATAAGGCCCCTCATACCAGCTAACTGACGGATTTGTTCTTTCGATCCCCTTGCACCTGAATCTAACATCATATAAACTGAATTAAATCCTTGGTTATCATTAATCATATCTCTCATTACAGTATCAGTAAGTCTTGCATTTGTATTAGTCCAAATATCAATTACCTGATTATATCTTTCATTATTTGTAATGAAACCCATATTATAGTTACTCTTAACTTCCTCAACTTTATCATGAGCTTCTTCTAATAATCCAACTTTTTCTTCTGGTACAATTACATCACCAAGGTTAAACGAAAGTCCTCCTTTAAATGCCATTGTATAACCTAATTCTTTAATATCATCAAGAAACTGAACTGTTCTAGGAACACCACATACCTTTAAAACATTACCAATAATATCTCTTAAAGATTTTTTTGTAAGAAGTTGATCAACAAATTCTACCTCAGAAGGGACAAATTCATTAAACAGAACTCTACCAACTGATGTTTCTATTAATTCTGTACTTCCATCAACTTTTATTACTTTTACTTTAATGATAGCGTGTAAATCCACAACTTTTTCATTGTATGCAATTTTTACGTCTTCTAAAGAATAGAATGATCTACCTTCACCCATTACAGGATAATCGTCTGTAGATTTTCTTGGTTTAGTCATGTAATAAAGACCTAAAACCATGTCCTGAGAAGGTACCGTAATTGGAGCTCCGTTTGCAGGATTCAAAATATTATGAGAACCAAGCATTAAAACTTGAGCTTCTAGTATAGCATCTGAACCAAGTGGCAAATGAACTGCCATCTGATCACCATCAAAATCGGCATTAAAAGCAGTACAAGCAAGTGGATGTAACTGAATTGCTTTTCCTTCAATCATTTTAGGTTGGAATGCTTGAATACCAAGACGGTGAAGTGTAGGAGCTCTGTTTAATAATACAGGATGTCCTTTCATTACGTTTTCTAAGATATCCCAAACAACTGGCTCCCTGTTGTCAATTATTCTTTTACCAGATTTTACTGTTTTTACAATTCCTCTTTCTATCAGTTTTCTGATAATAAATGGTTTGTAAAGTTCGGCTGCCATATCTTTTGGTAATCCACATTCATGCAATTTTAATTCAGGTCCAACTACAATAACTGACCTTGCAGAATAATCGACCCTTTTTCCAAGTAAGTTCTGACGGAATCTACCTTGTTTTCCTTTCAAACTATCAGATAATGATTTTAATGCTCTATTACCATCTGTTTTAATTGCTGCAGATTTCCTAGAATTGTCTAATAAAGCGTCAACCGCTTCTTGCAACATTCTTTTTTCATTTCTTAAGATTACTTCAGGAGCATTAATCTCCATTAATCTTTTTAATCTGTTATTTCTAATAATAACTCTTCTATACAAATCATTTAAATCAGAAGTTGCAAATCTACCACCATCTAAAGGCACTAAGGGTCTTAATTCTGGAGGAATAACCGGAAGAACTTTTAATATCATCCATTCTGGTTTGTTTTCTGTGTGTTCATGTGCTTCTCTAAAAGCTTCTACCACTTGTAATCTTTTTAATGATTCTGTTTTTCTTTGCTGAGAAGTTTCGTGTTTTGCTTTATGTCTTAATTCATGAGATAGGGAATCTAACTCAACTCTTTTCAACATCTCAATAAGAGCTTCCGCTCCCATTTTAGCAATAAACTTATTCTCATCCGAGTCTGATAAATGTTGATTTGTAGGATCCAAACTCTCCAAAATATTTAAATATTCTTCTTCAGAAATAAAATCATTATTTAAAACTGGCTCTCCCTCTTCATTTACCGCTCCATCTACAGTTTGAATAACTACATATCTTTCGTAATATATAATTTGATCCATTTTCTTAGATGGTAACCCTAATAAATAACCAATCTTATTTGGTAAAGTTCTGAAATACCAAATATGAGCAACAGGTACAACTAAATTAATATGACCAACTCTCTCTCTTCTTACTTTTTTCTCTGTAACTTCAACCCCGCATCTATCACAAACGATTCCTCTATATCTGATTCTTTTGTATTTTCCACAATGACATTCAAAATCTTTTGTAGGACCGAAAATTCTTTCACAAAATAAACCATCTCTTTCAGGTTTGTAAGTTCTATAGTTAATTGTTTCAGGTTTTGTAACCTCACCTGATGATTTAGCTAATATATCTTCTGGGGAAGATAAACTAACCTTTAAAGTACTATAGTCTGCAGACTGTTTTTTAATTTTATTTCTATTATTATATGACATATTTATTCCTTTAAAAGATTATTCAAATGAAACTTTAAGACCAAGACCTCTCAACTCGTGTAATAATACATTAAACGATTCAGGTATTCCTGCAGAAGGTAACGCTTTACCTTTTACAATAGATTCGTACGCTTTCGCTCTACCAATAACATCATCAGATTTAAGAGTCATCATTTCTTGTAAGATGTTAGAAGCACCATATCCTTCAAGTGCCCAAACCTCCATTTCTCCTAATCTCTGTCCACCAAACTGAGCTTTACCACCAAGTGGCTGCTGAGTAATAAGTGAATAAGGACCAATTGATCTGGCGTGCATCTTATCGTCAATTAAGTGACCTAGTTTCAACATATAAATGATACCAACTGTAGCTGGCTGATCAAATTTCTCTCCAGTACCTCCATCATACAGATATGTTTTACCAAATCTTGGAATTTCAGCTGCATCCGACTCAATATTAATCTGATCCATTGTAGCTCCATCAAAGACTGGAGTAAAATATTTTTTATCTAGTTTTTGTCCTGCCCAACCTAAAATTGTTTCATAAATCTGACCTAGGTTCATTCTAGAAGGTACTCCAAGTGGATTTAAAACAATATCAACAGGAGTTCCGTCCTCAAGGAAAGGCATATCTTCATCTCTTACAATTCTAGCAACAATACCTTTGTTTCCATGACGACCAGCAAGTTTATCCCCAACTTTTACTTTTCTTTTCTTAGCAACATATACAGTAGCTAATTGTAAAACTCCAGCTGGCAACTCATCACCAACAGTAATAGCAAATCTATTTCTTCTGTACGATCCAAAAATTTCATTATGTTTTTTAATATATCCTTGAATAATTCTGATAACAATTGCATTATTTTCTTTATTAGTAGTCCATTTTTTAGGGTTTATACTTAAGAAATCAACTGTCATTAAAACTTTCTGAGTAAATTTAACTGATTTTGCGATCACCTCTTCTCCTAGTACATTGTCAATACCTTGAGATGATTTACCACCTACAATCTGATAAATCTTGTCAACAAGAACTTTTTTCAGTTTTAAAGCTTCTACTTCAAAATTCTTATCAACTATTTCTAATTCTTCCTTATCTTGAGTCTTTATTCTTCTGTCCTTAATTGTTTTAGAAAATAAAGACTTACCAATAACTACACCAGCATGAGATGGTTTTGCTTTTAATGAAGCGTCCTTTACATCACCAGCTTTTTCACCAAAGATTGCTCTAAGCAATTTCTCTTCTGGTGTTGGATCAGACTCTCCTTTAGGAGTGATTTTCCCAACTAAAATATTACCGGGTTTTATATGAGCTCCAACTCTAATCATCCCAAATTCATCTAAATCTTTAGTAGCTTCTTCACTTACATTAGGAATATCAGCTGTAAGTTCTTCTGCTCCTCTTTTTGTTTCTCTTACAGAAACATTATGTTCTTCAATATGTAATGAAGTTAACCAATCTTCTCTAGCAACTCTTTCTGACAATACAATTGCATCCTCAAAGTTATATCCTTTCCAAGGCATGAAAGCAACTTTTAAATTTCTTCCAAGTGCTAATTCTCCATTCTGAGTAGCGTATCCTTCACATAAAACTTGTCCTTTAGTAACTTTATCTCCTGTTTTCACAATAGGGCGAATATTCATACAAGTATTCTGATTTGTTTTTAAGAATTTTGTTAAAAGATAGGTTTTTTCGTCCTCATCAAAAGAAATTAATTTTTCCTGATCAGATTTTTTATACTTAATTGTAATTTTAGTTGCATCAACATATTTTACAACACCTTCTCCTTCAGAATTTATTAGTGCTCTTGAATCTTTAGCTACATGAGGTTCTAACCCAGTCCCAACAATAGGAGAGTCTGTTCTTAATAATGGTACTGCCTGACGCATCATGTTCGATCCCATTAATGCTCTGTTGGCATCATCATGTTCCAAAAAAGGAATTAAGGATGCAGCAATAGAAGCAATCTGATTAGGAGCAACATCCATTAAACCTACATTTGCTGGTTCCGTTACAGGATAATCATGACCTAATCTAGTTTTAACTGTTTCATTAATAAAACTTCCATCTCCTTTTATTGGTGCATTTGCCTGAGCAATTGTTAAATCTTCTTCTTGTTCAGCACTTAAATATATTGGTTCTTCTTTCAAATTAACTTTACCATCTTCAACTTTTCTGTAAGGAGTTTCAATAAATCCTAAATCATTTACTTTTGCAAATACACAAAGAGAAGAAATTAGACCAATATTTGGTCCTTCAGGAGTTTCGATTGGACATAATCGACCATAATGAGTATAGTGTACATCTCTCACTTCAAAACCTGCTCTTTCTCTAGTTAAACCTCCTGGTCCGAGTGCAGAAACTCTTCTTTTATGAGTAACCTCCGCAAGTGGATTTGTTTGATCCATAAACTGAGATAATTGAGATGTTCCAAAAAATGAATTAATTACAGAAGATAATGTTTTTGCATTAATCAAATCTGTAGGAGTAAATACTTCATTATCCCTTACATTCATTCTATCTCTAATTGTTCTAGCCATTCTGTTAAGACCAATATAAAACTGATTAGATAATTGGTCACCAACTGTTCTAACTCTTCTATTACTTAAGTGATCAATATCATCAACATCTACTTTAGAATTAGTAAGTTCAATTAATTGTTTGATAATCTCAATAATATCTGCATTTGTAAGTACATATTTATCTTCAGGAGTATCAATTTTTAATCTGTTATTAATTCTGTGTCTACCTACAGCTCCCAAAGAATATCTTTGATCAGAAAAGAAAAGTTTATCAATAACACCAATTGCAGTAGATTCATCTGGTGGCTCTGCGCTTCTTAATTGTCTGTAAATATAAACTACAGCCTCTTTTAAAGAGTTCGTAGGATCCTTTTGTAATGTATTATGAATAATCGCATGTTCTCCATTTGATTCTTCTCTATGTAATAAAATTACAGCAGAACCAGACTCTACAATTTCAGCAATATGTGTTTTTTCAATAATGATATCTCTTTCTAAGATTACTTCATTTCTTTCGATAGAAACTAATTCTCCAGTATCTTCATCTACAAAATCTTCAACCCAAGACTTTAATACTCTGGAAGCTAATTTTCTTCCAATAACTCTTTTCAACCCACTTTTTGTTACTTTCACTTCATCCGCAAGATCAAAAATCTGTAAAATTTCTCTATCACTTTCGTATCCGATTGCTCTTAATAAAGTTGTAACAGGAACCTTTTTCTTTCTATCAATGTATGCGTACATTACATCATTGATATCTGTATTGAACTCAATCCAAGAACCTTTAAAAGGAATTACTCTTGCAGAATATAATTTTGTTCCGTTTGAATGGAAACTATGTCCGAAAAATAAACCTGGAGATCTGTGTAATTGAGATACAACAACTTTTTCTGCTCCATTTACAACAAATGTTCCTTTAGAAGTCATAAATGGAATGTTTCCAAAATAAACTTCTTGTACAATAGTCTCAAAATCTTCATGGTCAGGATCTGTGCAATAAAGTTTTAATTTTACCTTTAATGGAACTTTATATGTTAAACCTCTCTGAATACATTCTTCAATAGAATATCTTGGAGGGTCAATTGTATAATCAATAAATTCTAATACAAAGTTATTTCTTGCATCAGTAATTGGGAAAAGCTCTGTAAAGGTTTTGTACAAACCTTCTTTTTTTCTTTCGTCTACAGTAGTTCCTGTTTGAAAAAACGCATTAAATGTTTCTAGCTGAATATCCAAAAAATCTGGATAATTCATTTGTTTTTCAATAGAGGCGAAATTAGTTCTTGGGGAATTAGTTAGTGTTGACAATGAGCTATATTTTAAGTTAAAAAAAGTGTTCTATAAAAAAACGAAATGGTTTAGATCTTATATACTATAAGATCTAAACCTAACGTATGTAAAGCAATACTACTTAAGTTCTACTTCAGCACCAGCTTCTTCTAGCTGAGCTTTGAAAGCTTCTGCTTCATCTTTTGCACAAGCTTCTTTAACAGTTGCTGGAGCACTGTCAACTAATTCCTTAGCGTCTTTTAATCCTTTACCTGTTAATTCTTTTACTAATTTTACAACTGCTAGTTTTGACCCTCCAGCTGCAGTAAGTACTACATCAAACTCTGTCTTTTCATCACCACCGGTGTCACCTCCTCCAGCAGCAGGGCCCGCTACTGCAACAGCTGCCGCAGCTGGTTCGATACCATACTCTTCTTTTAATATATTAGCTAATTCGTTTACATCTTTTACTGAAAGATTAACTAATTTTTCTGCGAAATCTTTTATATCTGCCATATTGTTTATTTTAAGTTATTTATTTTTATTAATTAATGTTGGAAGCATTCAATTTTTTATTATTCAGCTCTTTCTGCAAGAGTTTTTACTATACCAGATAGTTTTGAACCACCAGATTGTAAAGATGAAATAACGTTTTTCGCAGGAGACTGAAGTAATGCAACAATTTCTGCAATAAGTTCGTTTTTCGATTTTAATTCTGATAATGTATCTAGGTATTCTTCTCCAATATAGAAAGACGCGTCTAAATGAGCCGCTTTAAATACTGGCTTATCATGTTTTTTTCTGAATTCTTTAATAACCTTTGCAGGTGCATTAGCTGTATCAGTAAACATGATTGATGTATTTCCTTTTAATACATCATATAGTTCTTCATAATTTGAATCATTCTTTTCTAAAGCTTTTTTAAGTAAAGTATTTTTTACAACTTGTAAAGAAACCTCTCTCTTAAAACAAAGTCTTCTTAGGTTACTTGATTCTTCAGCAGATAATCCTGAGATATCTGCTAAATAAAAATTACTGTTTTCTTGAATACTTTTATCAAGTACGTCAATAAACTGATTTTTTTCTTCTTTTGTCATTTTATTATATTATCTAAATATATTAAATTAATGATTTTGACTCAATCTCTACACCAACACCCATAGTACTTGAAATAGAAACACTATGAACATAAATTCCTTTTGTTGAAGTTGGTTTTAATTTCATTATAGTTTGTAATAATTCATCCGTGTTTTCTGATAACTTTTCAGCTTCAAACGACACCTTTCCTACTGATGCGTGAATAATTCCAAATTTATCTACTTTAAAATCAATTTTACCTTTCTTTACATCAGATACAGCTTTTCCAACTTCTAAAGTTACAGTTCCAGACTTAGGATTTGGCATTAAACCTCTAGGACCTAAAACTCTACCTAAAGCACCAATTTTACCCATAATTGATGGCATTGTAATAATCACATCAATATCAGTCCAACCACCTTTGATTTTCTCAATATAATCATCTAATCCTACATAGTCAGCTCCAGCTTCCTTTGCTTCTGCTTCTTTATCAGCAGACACAAGAGCTAAAACTTTTAATGTTTTTCCTGTTCCATGAGGTAAAGCAACAACTCCTCTCACCATCTGATTTGCTTGCTTAGGATCTACTCCTAATTTCACAGCAATATCAACAGAAGCATCAAATTTCTCTGTAGATGTTTCTTTTACCAATTTTGCAGCCTCAATTGTTGAATATGTTGAATTTGAATCAACTTTTGAAATTGCATCTTTTCTGTTTTTACTTACTTTAGCCATTGGACTATCTTGTTTTATCTTTATTAATTAACTAGGAAAAGCTCCTTTAATTTTAATACCCATACTTCTAGCTGTACCAGCAACCATTCTCATTGCAGATTCTACTTTGAAAGCATTTAAATCAGCCATTTTATCTTCAGCAATAGCCCTTACCTGATCCCAAGTTACTGTAGCAACTTTTATTCTATTTGGCTCACCAGACCCACTCTTTTTCTTTGCAGCCTCTAATAACTGAGCTGCTGCGGGAGCTGTTTTAATGATAAATTCAAATGATTTATCTGCAAATACAGTAATAACAACAGGAATTATTTTCCCTGCTTTATCTTGTGTCCTTGCATTGAACTGCTTACAAAACTCCATTATATTTACACCTTTCGCTCCAAGAGCAGGACCTACTGGAGGTGCTGGATTTGCAGCTCCTCCTCTAATTTGTAGTTTAATAATACCTGTTACTTCTTTTGCCATCTTTTTTTATTCTAAATTTTTTCAACTTGCATGAAATTTAACTCTAATGGAGTTTTTCTTCCAAATATTTTAACCATTAATTTTAATTTTTTCTTTTGTTCATCAATAGATTCAATCTCAGCATTAAAACTATTAAACGGACCATCAATAACTTTTACTGTTTCACCAGTAATAAAAGGAATACTAACATTTTCATCAGTAAGAGCTATTTCATCAACTCTACCTAGTATCTTATTTATTTCTGCATCTCTCATAGGAACAGGATCACCTCCTTTTGTTGCTCCTAAAAAACCCATAACATTCTGAACTCCTCTAATAATATGAGGAACCTCACCAGTTAAATTAGCTTCAACTAATAGATACCCTGGGAAGAAATTCTTTTCCCTACTAACCTTTTTACCATTTTTTATTTGATAAACCTTTTCAGTAGGAATCAAAATCTGAGAAACAAATTTATTTAAATTAAGTCTATCTATTTCTTTCTCAACAAACAACTTTGTTTTCTTCTCTTTTCCTCCCATTACTCGGAGTACATACCACTTATTTTCTGACACTGTACTTTCCATTATCTATTAAAAGTTTTTGACAAATTCGTAAAAAACTTCCATTCCATTTTTGAAAACTAAATCCATTAAAAAAATAATTAATGCAATAATCAAAGAAGCAATAGCAACAACTACAGAGCTATTCTGTAACTCCTCCCATGTAGGCCATGTAACCTTATTTAATAATTCATCAAACGAACCTTTAATGTAAGCGACTATTTTCATTTATGTCTTTTTTATTTGCACGGGTGGAGAGATTCGAACTCCCAACCAATGGTTTTGGAGACCACTACTCTACCAATTGAGCTACACCCGTATAACAGCAAATGGAATCCAAAAAAGACTCCATTTTACTGATACACTATTGTTTATTACTCAGTAATTGATGTAATTTGTCCAGCTCCTACAGTTCTACCTCCTTCTCTAATTGCAAATCTAAGTCCTTCACTCATTGCAACAGCATTAATTAATTCAACAGTAATAGTTAAGTTATCCCCAGGCATAACCATTTCAGTTCCTTCAGGTAAGAAAATCTCACCAGTAACATCAGTTGTTCTAATATAAAATTGTGGTCTGTATTTGTTATGGAAAGGAGTGTGTCTTCCACCCTCTTCTTTCTTTAAAATATACACCTCAGCTTTAAACTTAGTATGAGGAGTAACAGATCCAGGCTTACAAATTACCATACCTCTCTTAATATCTGTTTTTTCAATCCCTCTTAATAAAATACCAACGTTATCACCAGCTTCTCCTCTATCTAAAATCTTTCTAAACATCTCAACTCCAGTAACTGTAGAAGATAACTTTTCAGCTCCCATACCAATAATATCAACATTATCAGCAGTATTTGCTACACCAGTTTCAATTCTACCAGTAGCTACAGTTCCTCTACCAGTAATTGTAAATACATCCTCAACTGGCATTAAAAAAGGCTTTTCATTATCTCTTACTGGCTCCTTTATATAAGAATCAACCGCAGCCATAAGTTCATCAATCTTTGATACCCATTCCGCTTCTCCATTTAACGCACCAAGAGCAGAACCAGTAACAACAGGAGTATTATCTCCATCATATTCATAGAAAGATAATAAATCTCTAACTTCCATATCAACAAGTTCAAGTAATTCTTCATCATCAACCATATCAGCTTTATTCAAAAACACAACCATACTAGGAATACCAACTTGTCTTCCTAATAAAATATGTTCTCTTGTCTGAGGCATTGGACCATCAGTTGCAGCACAAACCAAAATTGCTCCATCCATCTGAGCAGCACCAGTAACCATATTTTTTACATAATCAGCATGTCCTGGACAGTCTACGTGTGCATAATGTCTATTTTCTGTTTCGTATTCTACGTGAGCAGTGTTAATTGTAATTCCTCTTTCTTTTTCTTCTGGAGCATTATCAATAGAATCAAAATCACGAACTTCTGTACCACCTTTTTCCGCTAGAACTTTAGTAATTGCAGCAGTTAAAGTAGTTTTACCATGGTCAACATGACCAATTGTACCAATATTTAAGTGTGGCTTGGTACGATTAAAATTTTCTTTTGCCATTTTATTAAATTTATTATTTAGTTATTAATTATTATTTACTTCTCAAATCCTTTATCTCTATCTTAGAGCCAATGACGGGAATTGAACCCGTGACCTCTTCCTTACCAAGGAAACGCTCTACCCCTGAGCTACACCGGCTGGTAAAAAAGAGCGAGAGACGGGATTCGAACCCGCGACCCTCAGCTTGGAAGGCTGACGCTCTAGCCAACTGAGCTACTCTCGCATCAATGCTCGTGGGGAGAACAGGATTCGAACCTGTGAAGGCTAAGCCAGCAGATTTACAGTCTGCCCTCGTTGACCGCTTGAGTATCTCCCCAACATCTTAAATAAACAGAGCCGATAGAGGGACTCGAACCCACGACCTGCTGATTACAAATCAGCTGCTCTAGCCAACTGAGCTATATCGGCAAATTATCTAATTCACTACTATAAAAGAACTCAATACTCCCCAAAAGAGGTCTGCAAATGTATTAAAGTTTTTTATAATATAAACTAAAATTAAAATAATTTTTTTGAACACTAATATACTCCTAGTAAAAGAGCTATTTTCCTTTCGATTTTAAGAGTTGTTTTCTTAAGGCTTGCACACTTACACTAATTGATTCCTCAAAAGTGTCACATTGCTTTTTTGCAAAATACTCTCCATTTGATGAATGAACATGTATTTCAGTAATTTTATTTTCAGGAGACTCTGGCTTTTCAATTTTCATGAATACATCTGTATTTATAATCCCATCGTCTAACAAAGTTAATTTTTTAATCTTCTTATTTGCAAAATCTACTAATCCTCCATCAGGATTGAAATTAATTGATTGTATTTCTATCTTCATAATTGATAATTTTTACGCTCTAGGATGAGCTTGTTTATATATTGTTTTTAATTTTTCTATTGTGTTGTGGGTATAAACCTGAGTAGCACTCAAATTAGCATGCCCTAAAATTTCCTTAATCGCATTTATATCCGCTCCGTTATTTAACATATGGGTAGCGAATGTATGTCTCAAAATATGTGGACTCTTTTTTTCTAGACTTGAAACCATACTAAGATACTTATTTACTATATTGTATATGTTTTTTGATGATAATTTCTTGCTCTCAAGATTAACGAAAAAACAAGAATTTATTTTATATTTTTCAGAGAATTTTTTTAGTTGATTTAATAAATTGATAGACAAAGGAATAATTCTTTCTTTATTTCTTTTTCCCAAAACTTTTATACTTGATTTCGAAAAATCAATATCTTCCTTCTTTACACCTAATAATTCCGAAAGTCTCATTCCAGTCATATAAAACACATCAATAATTAACTTATCTCTTTCTCCTTCAAAAGTATCTGGAAATTCAATTTCCGAGAGTAGTTCATCCATTTTTGACTTTTCAACAAAAACAGGGAGTTTTTTTGCGTTTTTCGGAGAAATTATTTTTTGTGTTGGGTTTTCTGTAACCTCATCTTCTTGCATCAAATATTTATAGAAACTTTTTAATGTAGTGATCTTTCTATTTACTGATCTAGAAGAAATTCCACCATCCAACATGCAAGATATCC
>Ga0208639_1001627_pt1 | contig 14423 bp, 16 predicted proteins | sample ETNtaG_33_FD_185772 | JGI IMG/M metagenome (GOLD analysis project Ga0208639, IMG submission 185772) | Marine microbial and viral communities from oxygen minimum zone, Eastern Pacific Ocean - ETNP201310SV76 (SPAdes) (version 2) | ecosystem: Environmental > Aquatic > Marine > Oceanic ...
TCTCACCTTGATACCGCCGCGTAATGGTCCGGATAGTGGATCTTCAGTTTTGGGTTGGGATTGCGGCCCAGCCAATAGCCTTATAGATCTGGCCATGCATCAGTTCAGCAAAGGCAAGCTTGCTTTTGATCGTGATGGGGCCATGGCTAGCGGTGGACGTCCACATGCAGCCACGATCGAACGCTGGCTAAAGGAACCCTTCTTTCAGTTGCCTCCTCCTAAATCAACAGGTCGGGAGCAATTTGGCCAAGCTGATTTAGAAAACCGCTTGCAAGAACTCCCCGGGCTGCCGATAGCTAATTTTGTTGCCACTCTGACTGCTTTTAGTGCCGCTGTTGTGGCTCAGGATTTGGACAATCTGCACACTAAAAACTTGGTCCGCCCTTTGGAGCTTGTGGTAGCTGGTGGGGGGAGCCGAAATCCAGTTCTGATGAGCGAGCTGAGACAACGTTGCCGCGGTATGCGAGTGCGTCTAAGCGATGAGTTGGGCCTTAGGGCTGAGGCACGAGAAGCATTGGCTTTCGCTTTGCTTGCCTGGTGGCATAGCCTCCGCCAGCCGGGCAATGCCCCAGCCATAACAGGGGCCAGAAATGCGGCAGTACTTGGAGTTAGAGCTGATCCAGGCTAATTCGCAAATAAGTTCATCGAACAGCAAATTAGGCCCCTTAATTAGGCCCCTTAATTAGGAAGGACGGTATAGCCGTAGTCGGCGTGGAGCGCCTCTTAAGCGTCGAGGTTGTTGTGCTTCAAGAGCGGATCGGAAAACTTCTGTACTTGCTAGAGATGTTGCTGAGGCTGCGGGATTCTGACCTTGCTCGTAGCGCTGAACACCTTGCTGGATCAGTACTTTGGCCATGTTGCTAACGGTACGTGATTCCATTTCGGCAAGAGCTGCCAAGCGAGCGCAAAGCTCTTCAGGCAGTACGACCTGAACTCTCGGGGATTTGGGCTTCCCGTTGGATGAGGTTTGACGGGTAGCCACGACCCAAAAGATGTAAGTCCTACTAATAAGTGTACAGAGGTGTGCAAGGATAGTATCCAGCACTATGCTGATACCACAGCTCGGAATGGTCTATTCCGATGGTCCAGTCCAAAAGGTCATCTGGATCGTTTGTCGGAATACCCCAGGCCATATCCCCTTCCCCCGCAATCGTCTAACCAGGCCACCAATAAGGATTGCCCTATGACCAAACCCACCCTTCAGCCTTCAGCTCGCAATAAGGCCGTTCAATCAGCAAGCAGCCGTGTTGAATCGAGCAGTCGTGCCAAGTCAAGTAGAGCTCGGCGCCCAAGCCGTAGCAAAGAAAATAGTGCCGTGCTGGTATCAGCTGTGATCAGCAGCTATTTGCTCACCCACCTGCACCAAGTTTTGCAACGGGCGGAATATGGCGCTGCCAAGGACGGACGTGAATCCCAGGCTGCAAATTTTGCTCAACTGCGCAAAGTGCTCTGTATGGATGCCCGCAGCATGGAAGACGCATCGGCAGAAGGCACGCCAGAGGTCGATATGCAGCAGGCAGCATGAGCCAAGAATCAAGTCAAATCACTACTGGATGAATAGGGTTCCAACAGCTACTTCCCTCCGATGAGCAGCAACGCTTCAGAGCTCTACGAACGTATTCAGAACGATCCAAAGCACACCAAGGTTCTTTTTCGTCAGGCCCTTCAAGATCCACAGGGAGCCTTGCAGGCAATCTGTGATCTTGGGCAAAGCATGGGACTACCGGTCACGCCTGATGAAGTAAAAGCCCACTTGGCCAGTTTGGATGACGCAGAAACCAAGCAATGGCTAATCAAGGCCCGGGGGGGGCTTTAAGGCCAGGGTTGAATTCAAGGGAGTTCCCTTCCTGAACAGTTGGGGACTTCTGAATTCCGCGACGGTCATAACCGCCGCCGCCAGCCAAACTCCAGAAAAACCAGTAGCTGGGGATTGCCAAGCCTGCAGCCAGCACAAGAGCGGTGATTTGTTCGAGCTTCACCATGACCGGGGATCCGGAATGGGTAGCTTCCAGTCTGCCTTTAGATCGAAGCGGGATGATGGTCTCACGGTTGATATTCCTCTGTGCTGCGACTTGAGCGAATTAGCAAGATCTATCCAACGGGTGAAGTCCTCAAAGATGTCACCTGGGAAATCAAGGGTGGGGACAGGATCGGGCTGGTAGGTGTGAATGGGGCTGGCAAATCAACCCAGCTCAAATTAATCGCGGGACTAGAGGAAGCCAGCAGTGGCCAGATTGTCCGTCAGGGGGATCCACATATCGCCTATTTACAACAGGAGTTTGATGTAGATCTCAGCCGCACAGTGCGAGAGGAGCTCTTCCAAGCTTTTGGTGAAGCTGCTGCTGTAGTTGATCAACAGAGGCTGGTGGAGGCTGCGATGACTACAGAGAGGGCTGCAGAAGACCCCGTTTATCTCGACAGCCTGATCAAGGACCTAAGCCGTTTGCAAAGTCGTTTTGAAGCTCTACATGGCTATGAGCTTGAGGCTCGAATCGAAAAATTGCTCCCCACCATTGACTTCAGTTCTGAGGGGGCCGATCAGCTGGTAGGGGATTATTCCGGCGGCTGGCAAATGCGCATAGCCTTGGGCAAGATCCTTCTTCAAGATCCTGATCTTCTTCTGCTTGATGAACCAACAAATCACTTGGATGTAGAAGCCATTCAGTGGTTGGAGGGATATTTGATTGAGCAAAGTGCCGCCATGGTTGTGATTAGCCATGACCGAACCTTCTTGGATCGGATTTGCACCCAAATCGTTAGTACCGAAAGAGGTCTCTCGCGTACCTATATCGGCAACTACAGCGCGCATCTTGAGCAGAAGGCACTTGAGCAGGAAGCGACTCAGGCTGCGTTTGAACGTCAGCAGAAAGATCTCGCTACCCAACAGGCATATGTAGATCGATTCAGGGCCAGTGCCACTCGAAGTACTCAGGCCAAGAGCCGAGAGAAACTCCTTGAGAAAGTGGAGCGAATCGAAGCTCCAATTACAGCTGTCAGCGGCCCTAGCTTTCGCTTCCCGGATGCACCGCGTTCTGGTCGACAAGTGGCGGTGATCGAAGACTTAAGCCACAGCTACGGAGAAAAGATCCTTTTCCTTGGGGCCAATCTGGAGGTGGAGCCAGGCGATCGAATTGCCTTCGTTGGTCCCAATGGCGCTGGCAAGTCAACTCTGTTGCGCCTGATCATGGGCTTGGAATCTCCTGATGACGGCGTGGCCTCCCTGGGAGAACACAACGTGATCGCTAGCTATTTCGAGCAGAACCAGGCAGAAGCGCTGGACCTAAGCAAAACCGTTATCGACACGATGTTTGAAGTCGTACCGGACTGGACTCAAACCCAGGTGCGCTCGCTGCTAGGTAGCTTCTGCTTGAGCAATGAAGCTGTATTTAAAGAAGTTGGCAAACTCAGTGGTGGTGAGAAGGCTCGCCTAGCCCTAGCTCTGATGCTTGTCCAGCCTTGCAATCTGCTAGTGCTCGATGAGCCCACCAACCATCTCGACATCCCTGCTAAGCAGATGCTGGAAGATGCGTTGCGGGCATATGAGGGCGCCGCCCTGCTGGTTTCGCACGATCGCTATTTCATTTCCCGTGTAGCCAATCGCATTGTGGAAATTCGCGATGGAGAGCTGGTGCTATATCGCGGCAACTATTCCTATTACCAGGAAAAAAAGGAAGAAGAAAAGGCAGCAGCAACAGCATCATTAGCCCTGGCAGAACGAGAAGCCAAACGCCTTGCCAATCGAGATCGCCAGAGAAAGAGACAAGCGCGAAAAAAAGGCGCTGCCTAACTCAGACTCTCTTCGCTTGGTAAAAAAACTTCAAAAAGGATTAGGCAGGAAGACTCATTTCTCTTTGTGGACTCAAAATATGTGCATAAGCTGACACCACTGTTTTGGTAAGTAATGACGAACGCCTCTGCCCACCGTGCCGGTGAACTCCACATCGCCAGCTCGAACAGCGACGTAAGCCATGACCACGAGCAGACTTGGGATGCAGTCGAAACTTATTTCGAATGCATCACGACCTGTTCGTTGGATGACGGAGAATGCATCACTCGCTGCGTAGAGCAATTGCGAGATGCTGATGACTAAATAGCCTTTGCCAAGATTTAACGAGAGATTACGCAATATTCACGGTGTTATGGGAAGCCTTCCGTAAAAGAAATTGTCTGAGCTATTTGGTCTTATCTGGATACAGGATTATTAGGGCTTAGGGCTCGATCAATAGGCTTGCATTGCTTTGAGCTCAACAGGTGTAACTATCAATTCAATTTGATTATTGCCTCGAACTAGTTCGAGGCTTAGAGGTTGTCCAACACCATGTTGATCAATCGCTGTCACCACGTCAGCTGGTCCATAGATGGGCTGCCCTTTTACTGAAACGATCACATCATCAACCTTTAAACCGGCGACGGCGGCAGGCCCGCCGGGCACTACAGAACGGATTACAGCTCCAGCCGAGTATGGAGTACCACTGCGGGAAGACGGCACCGAGGAGAGGCCTATCCCCACCATTGGATGACTGGCCCAGCCGCGATTTACCAGCTGCTTTGCGATGGTTCTTGCCCGGTTAATAGGGATAGCAAAGCCCAGGCCTGCACCTGGCCCGGAGCGAATGAGTGTATTTATTCCCACTACGTAGCCCTGTGCATTCAGTAGAGGGCCTCCCGAGTTGCCTGGATTGATAGCGGCATCGGTCTGAATCAAATCCAACCGCTTTCCAGAGATCCCAAGCTGAGAAACGTTGCGGTTGAGGTTGCTAATGATTCCTAGCGTCACTGTATTTTCAAGGCCAAATGGGTTGCCAACGGCAATAGCCCAGTCTCCGACCCGAAGCTGATCAGAGTCTCCCAATGGCGCAGTGGGCCAAGGGCCCTGTCCATCTAATTGCACTACAGCTAGATCTGTAATTGCGTCCTGACCCACCACTCGAGCAGGCACTCTTCGACCATCTGGCAGTCCCACCATCAGCTGATCGGTTTTCTCAACTACATGGGCATTGGTAAGCACCAATCCCGTTGTAGAAAAAATCACACCACTGCCTTGCCCGCGCTCGATGCGTGAGCGGGGAGAAACTCTGCCCGACTGGCCGAAAAAGTGTTGAAACAGGCGGTCCATAGCAAGCCCCTGGGGTAGGCCAGAAATGCCTGAAGAACGAACAGTTCGCCGAGTCTCGAGAGTAACCACGGCAGGACCGCTGAGGGCTACAGCTTCTGCCACGAAGGACTCTCTTGATAACGCAGCCGCTGCTGATGCTGCCTGCAGTGAATTAGCAGGCAATGTCGAAAACACTGGTAGACAAACCAATCCAGCGCCTAAGAGAAGACCACCACGGCACAATCTGCTCAAGCCTGAAGTTTGATTGAAAAGTCGGAACTCAGTGGAGGGTTTCTCAAGCAACGCTGGCATAAGGCACAAGGCAATCTGTTGATGGCTTTGACCGTAGGCAAGGTTTTTGGAAATATCAGTACTAATCCTTGTTAGAGCTGTGACCGAATACGCCTGGACTCGATTGATAAAACTTTCATGACCCGAGCGAAAAGCCCTAAAAGCCCCAGAATGAATTAACTGTTGCAACAAATTATGGATGCATCTATTTCCTTGCCTTGCTTTTGGAAAATTTGATCAGCCTGTGCTTTTCAAGGTCCTCGCCATTGGCAAGATGCTTAAAGGGCAAGCAATGATGAACACATCTTGGCGATAAACCAATCGCCTTTTTCGCAAACCATGAAGACGTTATGGAGAATCCCCTGTTCCCGATGCTTTACGGCGTTGCCTTCTTGATCCTGTTGTGGCAAGCCCTCCGGGTTATGGGGAAGGCTTTTAACGCTGCGCAACCACCAACACGTAGCCAATTTATTAGAAAAATCTCAAAGGGTGATCGCACTGGCCTGGTCACTGTTCACCCTGAATTACTAGACCAGGAAGGTCGCATCACAGATGAAGAGCTACTCACCGTTCGTTTCTCTGGAGACAACGAGCCACCTCAGTCAGCGGAAACACCTGCTGAATAAATTAGAAAGAGAATGTCCAAGGCCGGTACGGGATTGGACTTGATGGGGGAGGCCCTGGTGGATCAAAGAACACGCATTGTTGCTGCAGTGATTAAGGCGGTGAAGTTACCTCCAAGATTTCGGTTGCGGCTAGTTAAAGAAGATCCTGTGCGGCTTGAACTCAGCCTGACGCCGGCCTATGGCAAACAGCCAATTCAAGTGGGATTAGTGGAGTCTCTAGACCTTGTTGCCCGGCGAGACCGAGAAGGTCGTATCCCTAGAGACTTGCAAGGGACATGGGATTGGACAGTTCGACACGGAGAGGTAAGTACTGGAGGCTGGAATCCCTTGCTTAAAGAAGCACTCCAGACGATGTTTGAAACAGGACTACCAGCCATCGTCTATGAAGAGCTCACTGGCGAGGACTATCACCCTGTTGACGGCGCTCGCCACGTGCGCTGATTGCTAAGGATGTAAAGCCCTGCAAAGTACTAGGGCTGCAAACAGTGGTCAGGGGCTAGACCAGTAAAGTTCCTGGCCTTAAGGTTTTCTTTATGACCAGCCTGCAGCTTTCGGCAGGGCCTCTGGTGAGGCTTCTCTTTGCCATAGGAGCACTAAGCAGCCTGATGCTGTTGGTTCTTCTTACTGTGTTCAGCTGATTCTTGAGAGCTTGGGAGAATTCCCGATTGACTCGTTGCTCTCGCAGCTCTCTGGAGCGTTAACTGCAAGTGCCACCGTGCTGCTCCAAGCGCCTCCTGGAGCAGGAAAAACTACCAGAGTCCCTCTTGCTCTCCTTGGAGCAATTGATGGCCAAGCCTCTCTCCCAGGTCGGATCTTGATGCTGGAACCCCGACGCCTGGCTGCCAAGGCAGCCGCGTCGCGCTTAGCGGCAAGTCTCAAAGAGCCTTTGGGTGGGCGTGTGGGCTTCGCGGTAAGACATGAACAGCGGCGTTCAGAACGAACTCAATTAGAGGTGATCACCGACGGTTTGTTCCTGCGTCGCCTCCAGAGCGATCCAAGCCTAAAAGGTGTTGATTGCGTGATTTTTGATGAATTTCACGAACGGCGCAGGGATAGCGACCTCGCTTTGACTCTATTGAGAGAAGCCCGCCCGCTCCTCCATCCAGAGCTCAGGCTGCTACTGATGTCTGCCACCCTCAATATTGACGAACTACAAGATCGCTTACCAGAAGCAACCTTGTTGCAGAGCGAGGGAAGAGCTTTCCCGGTAATCACTCAACATCAGCCGCCACGCCTAGACGAAGCTTTGCCTTATCAGGTGATGCGAGCCATTGAGGCTCATGCTTTACCTCTGGCAGGAACAACAGCTAAGGCTGGAAACGCTGTTCACTTCAATTCACGCCCCACTGTGCTGGTTTTCCTGCCTGGACTTCGTGAGATCAAGCGCACTCAGGAACTATTGGCAGCTCAAGAAAGTCTTGATCACTGGGAGCTTGTCTGTCTTCATGGGCAGCAGCCTCTGGATGCACAAGCGCGGGTGTTGTTGGGGGCTGAATCGCCTTGGTTAGGCAAGATCGTCTTGGCAAGTTCGATTGCGGAGAGTTCTCTCACCCTTGAAGGAGTTCGCTTAGTCATCGATAGCGGCCTGAGTCGGCAAAGCCGCTTTGATCCCAATACCGGAATGGAGGGACTTGAAACTGTGCCTTCCAGCCAGGCAAGCGCTTGTCAACGTCAAGGTCGAGCCGGACGGCAAGGACCAGGCCAATGTGTACGGCTCTGGTCCCAAGTTGAACAACTGCGACGACCAAAACATTCGCCTCCAGAAGTGCTTGTTGCTGATCCCATGCCAGTGGTCCTGGAGTTGGCCGCATGGGGGGCTGGCCTAGGAGAAACTCTGCCTTGGCTTGATCCACCACCACTGGCCGCGTTGCAGAAGGGAATGCAACAACTGATCAATCTGAACGCTCTTGATCGTGATGGACGGATCACATCATCAGGACGCCATCTCTGCAAATTGGGCGTACACCCCAGGCTTGGGATCCTGCTGCTCCAATCCCAGGCATGGGGGTGTGAAGCACTGGGAGCCGAGCTGGCTGCCTTGCTTAGTGATCGTGATCCTTTGAGTAACCATGAGTTTGGATCCGACTTGCGTGCTCGTCTGGAGTGGTTGCGTGGGGACGGGCGAGAAACGCATTGCCCTGCCAGAAAGCGTCATGAACAAATGCGGCGTCTCAGGAAAAAGTTGTTGCTTCAGCTGAAGGCCATTCCGCTTCACGATGACTACCGCAAGCAAGCAGAACAGGGCAGCTCTGAATACGACATGGCGGCACAATTGATCGCCATCGCTTTTCCGGAATGGCTGGCTCTAGAAAGGCCCGGCCAAGCTGGAAGCTACCGATTGCGACAGGGGCGAGGTGCCCTTCTTCATCGTCATGATCCGCTTAGATCTACTCCTGTACTGGCTGTGGCAAGGGTTGATCTTGGTCAGGCCAACACACTCATCCAACTGGCACTCCCTTTGTCGATGCAATGGGTGGAGAAGCTCAGCGAGACAGATGGTGAGTGGTGTAATTCATTGAGCTGGGATGAAGAGAGCTCCAGGATTCGAGCTGAAAGACATTTGAAGGTTGGTGAACTACTGATCCAACGCGAACGCCTTTTTGAACCTGAACCTGAACGCTGCCTGGAAATACTGCTGGGAGTCTTGTGCAATAAGGGCCTGGAGCAACTCCCTTGGGGTCGCCGTAGTCATCAACTTCGCCAGCGTTTAGAGCTAGCCCACCACCACCTGGGTAGACCCTGGCCGCTTCGCGATCTTGAACATCTTGCTAATCAGCCCAACTCCTGGCTCAATCAGTCCCTTTTGGGTTGCCTTGGCTTTGATGAGCTCGGCGAGGAAGGGTTGATTGAAGCTCTATGGGGTGACCTCTCCTGGGAAATGCGCCAGAACCTAGACCTCTTACTGCCAAAGCGATTAACCATCCCCTCTGGACGATCTGCTGAATTGAGCTATGGCGCTGGTGAGGTGAGATTGTCGGTGAAGCTTCAAGAAATGTTTGGCTGTGAAGATGGTCCAACACTGCTTGATGGCAAGCTCCCCGTGACCCTTGAGCTGCTTTCACCAGCTGGGCGTACCTTGCAGCTAACCAGTGATCTATCAGGCTTTTGGACTGGCAGTTATCAGGAGGTGCGACGAGAGATGCGCGGACGTTATCCGAAGCATCCCTGGCCAGAGAATCCTCGTGAAGCTAAAGCGACTGCCAGCGTCAAAAAACACATGCGCGATTGAGAGGCAACCCAAGCAGGCGTATCTGCATTAACAACTCATCGTCATCGCAATTGAGTCAGCCAAGAGATCTCCAAGCTTTATTACATTGATGAGGCCATGGAGCTTCTCATGTCAGATAAAGCTCAGCCCCAGACCCGTTTCGGTTTTGTCAACTTTGCTGAAACCTGGAACGGCCGTTTGGCCATGATCGGCATAGTCATTGGCCTTAGCACCGAACTGCTAACAGGTCAAAGCATTCTCGCTCAGATGGGTCTTGGCTAGATGCCTTGGAATTCCTTGAAGGGTGCAAGCAGTTGCAGCATGTTTTTGATTGCTTTAAAGCGATAAAAGTTGCTGCAGGATTAAACCGCAAAGGCGGTGGTCCACAGTAGTGAGACCCTTGCTTTATTGACTTGGCCCCGTTCTTCGTAAACAACCGACGCGACGGTGCACGTCTGATTAGTAGCGCATTGGTGTTTTTCGCAATCGCGTCTACTCAACTTGATCATGCTTGGGGTAAGGCTCTTGCCGCGCTTAGCGTCGTGATCTGCCTCTACTGGGGCCTGGCTTATAGACGTCTTGACCGCTGAATCTCTCCCTAATTATTCGGTCCGCGAGCTCAACGCAGCTATTGGCACTCTTTTGGAACGGGGCTTTGCCCCTCGTTTTTTGGTGGAAGCCTCGGTTTCCAAGCCACAGGTCAAAAAGGGGCATCTCTGGTTAACCCTTACTGATGGTGACGCGAGTATCACTGCAGTGGCCTGGGCTTCCAAGCTTCAACAACTTACTTACAGGCCAGCAGAAGGTGATGGGGTAACAGTTGTCGGCAAACTCAATTTTTGGGCAGCTAGAGCAACCTTGTCCGTACAGGTAATCGACCTTCGGCCAGCCCTTTCCACGGTGCTTAGACAGTACGAAATTGTAAAAACCTTGCTAGAGAAAGAGGGCGTAATTAACGATTTTAGGCGTCGAGCATTACCTAAACATCCGGCGGCTATTGCAATCCTTACCAGCGTGCCGAGTTCCGCCTTGGCTGACATGCTTCGCACAGCAAAAGAGCGTTGGCCGCTAACTCGTTTACTGATTATTCCTATCCCAGTACAAGGAGACGTAGCAAAAAAGATCCAATCTGTTTTGCGTTCTCTGGCAAGAGAGCATCAGCAATTAGGAATTGAATCAATTGTGCTGGCAAGAGGAGGTGGCAGTCGAGAAGATTTGATGGTGTTTGATGATGAAGCTCTTTGTCGTGACCTGGCTGATTTCCCGATTCCTGTGGTGACTGGATTAGGGCATGAGGATGATCAGACTGTGGCTGACCTGGTGGCTGATTATCGGGCTGCCACGCCAACAGCTGCGATGGTGGCGCTGCTGCCCAGTAGGGAGTCGGCTAAAAGCGAACTAATGCAAAGGAGTCAACGACTTGTGGACCACTGCACTTGGCGTATTCGTAAAGAACGAGAGCGACTTGCAGATCGAGGCAAAGCGTTGGAGTTTCAACAACCGCTAAAACAGATACAGCTTCAGCGAACTCGCTTGAACCAGAAAAACCAGCTTCTTGAGGCTTTATCACCAGAACTCTGGTTAATGCGCGGCTTTGCCATCGTGAGAAATAATCAAGGCAAAACCTTGCGAAGCGTTGATGAGGTATCTGTTGAGGACAGTTTGAACATCCAACTAAGTGATGGTCAACTTGATGCCACCACAGAAGCAATTCATCCTCAAAGGGCATCAACATGAAAAAAAGCTCATCATCAGAGAACGTCTCTAAAGGCTCAGGCCCCAGAGGGCAAAGGCACGCGATTAATACAGCAAAAGCAACAATGGCGAATATGCAGGAGCAGTGGCGTCAAGATTCGAAGTCGCTCAGTTACGAGGAATCCTTGCAAGCACTTGACTTGCTACTTGTTCAATTACAGAATGAAAATGTTCCGGTAGAAGAGCTTCAGGGAAGCTATTTACATGGAAAGATTTACCTTGAGCATTGTGAAGCACTGCTTAATTCCGTAGAGCAAAATGTGTTGCAACTCGATGCAGATAGCTTGAGTCAAGATCCAGATTTATAGTTAGCCAGGCTATTCGACTCTAGATTGCTCTTGATTGCGCCTTGTTATTCAGCGAGGCTGTCCTGAATATTCTCTACTGTGCAATCTGTAAATTATATCCTGCATCCGCTAAATGCTTTCTGGTCGCTGCCTGGTTCAAGGTGTCTATGCACATCATTATTGATAGAGCAATGAAAGTCCGGTTAGAGTGGGTGGAGCTAAAGCTGATCAATGGGCATGATTTTTAGCTACATACTCTTGACTTTCATCATCTGGCCTTTTGTGGCACTGACTGCAGGATGGTGTTGCCAGCCTCTTTTCCCAAGTAATTATTCCTTCGATTTGCAAAGGAATAATGGGCGAAAGTCCTTCGCTGCTCGATCGCTAATTATCTCTGCTTCCCTATCAGCAATTGCCTGCTTCATTGATTTACCAATTATAAGCCAGCCTCCAGCAATGGGCCTTTGAATTTAAGAGTAGCTTTCGCCTAAAAGTGCGCTGTAGGTGCTGGATATAGTAATAATAGATATGCAACTAATCGGGTACCTCGCTTGGTCACTTCATTAGCGTTGTCGCTGTTGGCTTATTAGTGACATGAAAGTACCAAATGGCTGGCTGCAATGGGTTTACTTGATCCTGGCATTAACCGGAGGAATCCTGCCGACAATGGCTAATATCGATTTTATGCATCAATACGGGCCAGAGTTTGATATTGGCTTATTTATAAAACTAGCCAATATAAATCCTGCTGCTCAATCATTGTCCCGTGACTTAGTTATAGGTGCTGGAGCTATAACTATTTGGATGGTTGTTGAGAGCCGACGACTTCAGATGCGTCATTTCTGGTTAGTGCTTTTAAGTACTTTTACCATTGCTTTTGCTTTTGCCGCGCCATTGTTTTTATTTTTGCGTGAGCGTCGGATTCAGGAAATGGCAAAATACGTTGAGAGTTGAGCAATAGAGCTCTTCACCAAATAGGCTTAACTTATGGCGTCTATAGGTTATTAATTAAGCAACAAGAACTCCCTTGAATTGGATATGATTCAAAATTAATTTTTAAGCGATCGTTAGCTATCTGATCCTGCATCCTCTGCAGTGATGTCAATAGTGGTCGAACTTGCAGGTATGGACATATCTGCATCAGGTTTAAAGCCTGTTGAACCTGATCCGTCGGACAACCCTGCACCACATATAGGACACTGGCCAGAGTTACCTAGGGTACGCACGCCACAAGCCTGACAAGTAACCATACGGGACTGCAGAACACGCCAACCCAACCAGCCAAGACCAGTTAGCAGAAAAGGTAAGACCAAAGCGGCAAGCATTAAGCCACCGGCAAAATCAAGCAAAATTCGCCCAGCTGCTGTTGGCAACAGCAAGATCAGTAGAAGAGCTAACCAGATCAGGGGAGAAGGTCTGGGCATTTCAGTTTAGGAAGCGGGAGTCCCACACGATTAGGAATTTCGATTTAGTGCAGAGGGCTTTGATCGAGGCCCATTGCCTAAATAATGCCCCGATTATTGGGTAAACTACAACCCCAATTAGCAGTATCTAGTGGCACTGACAAAAGTCTAAAACCAGTAATTAGCACAACTTTGCCGATGGTCATGCTCAAAAGCGCAACTTTGACAAAAGCTGGTGTCAATCTGACAAGGCATGCTTTCACATGATTTGGGCTTGATAATGAATATAAGAATAATTTTATGCGGAGCGAAGCGAAGCTGAAATCAGCTTCTTAGCGGGTTTGAATTTCCGCGTTGATATCTACTCATGCTCGCTAAAACCACGCTCCAGCACTGCCCAAAGTAAAGGATCACACCTATCATCCAGACCCAAAAGGTGAGCACCAGCACACCACCGATGAGGCCATAAGCCTGATAACGAGTGCCAAGAGAAAGAATGCTTCGACTGACTATTAGGTTGAGGATAGTTAGCAGAGTGCCAATTAAGAAGGCACCGGGGATTAGAGGACGCAGAGGGACTCGCCTACTGGGTAATAAAGCCTGCAATAACAAAGCCATGCCTGATAGGCCGATTAACGGCAGAACAAACTGTCCCACCTCAAGAACGGGAATTCGGGACAATAAATCTGCAAGCCAAGGTGTCGTGCGTATTAGCTGATCCCAAACAGCACCTGGGATCATGCGCACATTGACGCTGATCGCATCAACAACAACAAGCAGTCCAATTAGGATCACAACGAAAAATGCTTCTACACGAGCACGTAGGAAGCGCATTGCTTGAATTATCCATGGTGCAGGTTTTGAAGGAAGAGGTAAGAGGTCACGCCAAAGACGATCAGCCCCACGCTGCAAAGTTAGATAGGCATTACCTGCAGTCACAAACAGAAAAACTGCTCCGAGTAGTCCTGCACCAAAGCCCTGCTTGACAAGCTTCACCAGTGTTGTCGCCACCAAATCAACTACAGATGGCGGTAGAAATTGTGCGGTGAAATCAATAATCTGCTGATCGAGGCCCTGTTGGCGGCCAAGGAACCACGATGCCACAGATAGAGAGATCAATAAAATTGGAAAAAATGACTGCAGCGTGTAATAAGCAAAAGCAGCGCTGAGATCTACACAATCACAGCGCATCCAGCGTTGGCAGGCTCGCCATAAACTTCTCACAAACCATCTAGCCCTACGTCCCCAATGCAGCTCCACGCTTGACATCTATCTGCTGGTAAGAACGCTAGCGCTAGTTGAACAAGAATCTCAGGTATGTAGTCGATTATCTTCTTGCGAGATCAAAGTGATGTGCTTATTAAAAAGCCACCCATCGGGTGGCCTTCTTTTGGCAAATCAACAATGCTCATCTCAAGATTAATGATTTGTATTTGGGAATGTGTTAGCTGGCATTGAGCTAGTTTTTTAGGGGATTACTCCGACCCAGGAAAAATATCTTTGATATTCTCTTATTCTTGAGCTGGTTCATCCTTGCAGCAATGCTTCTCCCCAAGGGGCTAGGCGCTTTAGTTCTGCAGAGCAACCAGTGGTCAAAACAGGAAAATCTGCCCTAGCCAAGTCTTGCCCAGGCTGAAGATCAGCAGGATTAGCCGCCAACCATTTAATTGGGCAGTTCAGTTCAGTAAGCACTAACCAGGCAGCGGCAAGGTCCCAGATCTTTGGCGTGGCTTCTAACGCCGCAACAGTTTGGCCGAT
>Ga0208639_1001633_pt1 | contig 14375 bp, 11 predicted proteins | sample ETNtaG_33_FD_185772 | JGI IMG/M metagenome (GOLD analysis project Ga0208639, IMG submission 185772) | Marine microbial and viral communities from oxygen minimum zone, Eastern Pacific Ocean - ETNP201310SV76 (SPAdes) (version 2) | ecosystem: Environmental > Aquatic > Marine > Oceanic ...
GTAAACTCTGAGCCAATCGAAATTCTTCAACCTGAAATGGCCCGTAACAAGGCCATGGAACCCCTGACAATTGCTGGTGCAATGAACCGCCTTGCAGGGGTTGACATCAACGTCAACACCACAGGTGGTGGCCAGATGGGTCAGGTTGATGCCATCCGCACAGCAATTGCACGTGGACTTGTCCACTACAATGATGGTGCAGAAGGAATCGATGAGGAACTCCGGGACGAGTTCCTTCGATTTGACCGAAGCCTGCTAGTGAACGATCCGCGCCGCAAAGAACCCAAACACCAGATGGGTCGCGGTGCACGTGCCAAGTGGCAGAAGTCCTACCGTTGAGGTGATATGAATGATAATTCCAGTACGATGCTTTTCTTGTGGACATGTAATTGGGCACCTTTGGGAACGCTATTCCAATGGTGTCGCTGAAGGACGAGACGCCGGTGAAATGCTAGACGAAGTTGGTCTAGAACGATATTGCTGCCGACGTATGTTCGTCTCTCACGTTGAACTGATTGATGCGGTTGCGCCATTCAGCGTAACTCGAATGCAGGAGTAACACCACTTCATCTGTGTAAACAGATGTCATGGGCCCGTAGGTTAGCTTGGTCAATACTTGACGGCTGGGGGCCGTCAGACTCCGGTTCAAATCCGGACGGGCCCACCTCAGTGGGTCACTGACGGCTGACGGGAGGGTTCAAACCCCATCCTGAACACCAACGATTCCATGCGACAGCGTTGTTTCAGCCTCCTCATCCTTGCTAGCCTCGTTCTTGCACCACTGTTAATCGCAGCGCCGGAGGCGCTGCGTGCGCCCACGCACGAGGGGGTAGTCTACACTACTGACCAGACTTGGTCAGGAAATATGACTCTAGATGACAATGTCACAATTGCAAATGGTGTCGCTCTGACAATCGAGGCAGGAACACACCTCAATGTGACCGAAGATGTGACAATTACCATTGCTGGAGATTTGGAAATTCAAGGCACAGCCGAAGATCCTGTTGTCATATGGGGTTCTTGGATTGCTGAAACATCTATCCAGGCTCGTTGGCAAGGATTTCTACTCGCTGCAGGTTCATCCGCGACCGTCACACATGCAGACATTTCAGATTCTCGCGGTGGATTCGATGTTGAATCTAGTGCCATTTTAGCCATTGAGTCCACGAATCTGACTGACAATATCATCGGTGTTTGGGCGAAAGGAAGCATTTCAGGCGCAGGAATCTCTTGCGATTCAGCCACGACATCTTGCCTTCGAGTGGACGGAACAGCCATTCTCACTGGAGTCACCTCGACTCTCAGTGCCGAAGTTGTGCACGTTCACAATGGAGGAGACGCGAACATTGGCATTACAACATCAAACAATGATGCAGATGTGATTGTTCTCGATGACGGTTCGACTTTCTATGGCGAGGTTCACGCTGATGGATTCACTCGTCTCGTTCGTGGCAGCGGCTCAGTGAGCGCCACTGTGATGCCGACCGATTTTACTGCAGGAGATATTTTGGTTGAGGCTGATTCGTTGAGTGGCCTTTTGATTCCCGATGCTCATTGTAGCACACTCTGCACTGTGAACTCTCTCATCACAGGCAGTATCGTAGATGTTGAATTTCGTTCTCTCTTCTTCACCTGTGGAAATCACCACACACCGTGCATCGATGCACAGATCGATGGTGATTTGAAATTCGTCGGTGCATGGCCAAGCTCAGAGATTCATTCTAACGACACATTCGCTCGCCTTCGTGGAACGGGAACCTTTCACGCCAACCAGTTATCTGTTTACACCACCGGAGAGTTGTTCGACGTATCTGGTTCAGGTGAATTGAACATTGGGGATTCAACCCTTAGTTTTGAAGATGGAGGGACCATTTCAGGATGGTCGATGGATGTCAGTGACACAATCTTTACCTCACAAGAGAACGGACTGGTCATCCTTGATGTCGATGCCACTCTATCATCAATCGAAATCTTCCGCGGCTTTTCTAGTTCAGATTCAACATCTGTTGGATTGCGTGCTGTGTGGTCTAACATCGTTGTTGACGATGTGATGGTCACAGGTTGGAACGAGGGAATCCGTTGTGAATCGGAATGCGCCCTCACCGGTCTTCACCTTACTTCGGGCGGAGGCGGCCGGAATACAGGTAGTGGAATCACAATCGATGGTGGAGATGTGGCTGTTGACACGCTCGACACCTCAGCATCAGATGTGGGTCTCAAGATTGTAGAGGGAACCCTTCACGTTGCGGAGTGGAATGTCGATATGGCCCACAGATCGTATGGAATCCAGTTGACCAATGATGCGAGTGCAATTATTCGTGACATGCCAGGGAGCACATCATCGGGTGCCTACGATGGATTCGGCGATGGAACGCTCCTATGGGGGTCTGCAGGCACGCCAAACTTTGCTGTGAGCGTTGAAGAGCAATTCACAGAATCCACCGTTTCAGTCACTGATTTGGTCGGTGCAGCGATTGACGGAGCCATCGTGTACGCGCATGGATTTGATGAGATTACCAACCCATCAGGAGATGTCACCCTCCCTCTGTTGGCCAGCGGTACCCCTGTTGAAGCAGAAGATCCTGCCAGTGGAATGGGTTCGAGTGCAACGTTGACCCCCCCCGGTGGAGAGATTCAGATTGCCATCGTACCCGGCACAGGAGATTGGACCATTCCTGCTGGAGTCGATGCACGATTGGTTCATGGCGACTTCACATTGGATGGAAACTTAACCATTGAGAGCACAGCCTCATTGATGCTGATTGATTCGACCCTCACAATGCCTGAAACATCTACTCTCACAATTCAACCAAATGGCCAACTCAGAGGTGATAATGGGTCACTGCAAGGCGGTGTTGGTGCTCTCACTGCGGGTGTCCCACTCAAAGGCGAAGGTCAGGGATTGACAGTCTCATCCTCATTGACATTCACTTGTTATGATCCTTGGACTTGGGTTCAAACATCACTCACTGGTCCACTTGAATTGAATCAGGATTGCGAACTGATTCTGGATGGAGGTCATGCCTCGGGCGCCTTGACAGTAGAAACCGATGCCATGCTTACAGAACGCAGTCATCTCAAGGTTACAGTCATCGATGCTGGTAATGCAGTTGAAGGCGCAAATGTTTCCATCGGCGGTGCAGTTCAACAAACTGATTCCAACGGTGAAGTCAGTACTTGGTACACCTGGCGAGTTGTCGATGAAGACGGTGAAACAAACAATGGAAACCAACTAACCATCGTCATTCAACATGCCAATGTCAATCGATATCAATCATGGGTTCCAACGAGTAACGCTGAGATTGAAGTGATGATTTCAACCGTTCCCGTTGGTTCAACATCCGATTCAATCAGACTTGAAGCAATCTTCTCCCCTTGGCATTTGGGTGATGATATGATTATCTCTTCAGATTCATCACTAGAAATCATGCCTGATGTCGAATTGTCTCTTGCACCCGATGCAGGCATAACAGTAGAAGGCCTTCTATTATCCAATGATGCATGGATTGGTGGAACTGCTTCCGAAGGAATATCCACTGAAGATGGGGGGCGGATTCAGATGATTTCCACTTTGTATTCAGGTGGCCCAATTTCAATCGGAGATAACGGAGAGGCATCACTTGCATCGATGACCATTTCCGATGCCCCTGTGAGTGTCAGCGGCTCAGGAACGCTCGCAATCATCGACGGTTCAATCTCTCAAACAGATATCTGTGTTCGTGCCACTGGGACGCTGAATATTCATGGGACATTGATTGAAAATTGTGGTATGTACGCAATGTGGGCCACCGATGCATCCCTATGGGTAGAAGGTGCAATTATTGGATCTGGGAGTTCAAATGGAGCTTGGATTCAGCAAGGTTCTGGCACCCTATCTGGATGGAATACAGATGCCTACGATGGAGATGGTCCGACTCTGTTCTTGCAGATGGTCGATGAATCTCTCAGCGTATCTGACATGTCCCTCACTACTGGAAGTGGGGAATCTGCCTTGCATATTGAGCAGGCAGATGATTTCTTGCTCAGTGATTCAACTCTCACCGGCTCTCCTGGCATTTTGATTGAAGAGAGTGACATGCGTTTGCTTCGTGTCGATTTGATGGGAACTGGCACGGGTGTCGGAATTACAGTACATGGAACACCTTCTGCGGGGACCATCATCGAAGATTGTGACATTGATGGGTATGACACTGCTCTCCGCTTCGAAGGTGGCCTTGAAGAGGCGGATGGCGTGGGTGTCACCGTCTACAATTCACACCTTCACGCTTCGGTCGCAATCGATTCTAACACACTCCCTTTCACTTTACAAGGAGGTGAATTGGACGGCACTATCCAAATGATTGGATTGGATAAACTGTGGTCTGCGAATGTAATCGATCACGAAGATGTGGAAGTGAACATCACAGGTGATGCGACCTTATTCATCGCACATACATGGGAGGTATCATCCACAGTGAACGCAACAATTTCAATGACCATTCCAGAATTTGATTTCACATTGGGTGAGCAACAATTCGAATGGGTCAATCCCTCACACATTGTTCTCATTCACCAAGCCTATACTGAATCTGGGATCATCGATGTTTGGTATGGCCAATGGACGGCCAATTCAGAGGGCTATCTCCCCGCTTCAGGACAACTGCAACTCGATACGACAGGACAGCGAATATTCACAATTGAAATGAGTCCAAATTCCCCACCAGTTGTCAGTATTGATGGCCCAGAAACCTTGGTTGTAAATGCTGGACAATCTCTGGCTTATTCGGCAACAGCAACAGATCCAAATGGCGATGATATTGTTGAATGGTTTTGGGTGTTTGAGAGTGGAGATGACACGATTCTGGTTGGTGAAACATCTTCGGGGGCGACGATTGATACCATACAAGGAGAGTGGACTCTTCGGGCAACTGCAATCGATATTCATGGCGCGGAAGGCTCTGACACGGTCTCTGTCACAGTGAATCCAGCGGATGCCGATTCAGATTACATCGATACTTGCCCATCGACTGGCGGAAACGCTTGGTGGGATGCCGCGAACAACAGATTCTGTGGACCCGATGTATTCGATGTGGATGATGACAATGACGATTTCAGAGATGACGTTGATGCCTTCCCTGATGATGCCTGTGCGCACCATGATACAGATGCTGATGGTATGCCCAATTCCATTCGAAGCGATTGCCAAACCGAACTGATTGAAGATGACGATGATGATGGTGATGGCGTCCCTGATTCAGAGGATATCGACCCACTTGACCCAGGAGTTGGTTTGTACACATCCCCTTCCGAAGAAAAGTCATTGATCGCTACTCTTTGTAGCCCTTCAGTGGTCCTAACACTTGGACTGATTATCGTATTCTCAACATTCGCATATCTTCGATTCAACGCAGACCTTCGACGTGAAGATTGAGGTGAAACATTGCAAACGGATCAAATCGCAATGATTGTCATCGCACTGACGGCTTCCATTGTGGTGTTTGATGGCTGGAAATTGATGCGGTCACAACAAGATATCCCGAATTTTGGACAGTTTTCCACAGGGGGTATGGCATGGCAAAGTCAGATGAGCCAAGAATTGGTTCGAAACGTCACGATGTTGGGCGCCATCATTGTCATGATTGTCGCACCTTGGTTCCTTGCTGAAAGAAGTGGAACCGCCACACACTGGGTCCTTATTTTCGATGTATTGCTCGGCATACATGGATGCTGGCTGGTTCTTCCAAAGCGCTACGCAATCACCAAAGATGCCCTGTGGGTTGACGGCTTTTCGGTGGATTGGAACCGCCTTTGGTGGACTGGATATTCTGGTGGTTCAAGCATCACTTTGCAACGCAAAGGTTGGTGGAGATTGGCACCATTGCCACTCGGTGGTTCCGAAGAAGATCTCGCTGCCGCAGCTCTCCGAATTGATGCCATCATGGTTGGAGAATGGGATACACTCACTGAATTGCTCAGAGAAGAGGAGTAGGATTCAAGAACTTCCACGTCCCCTACGGGGACGTGGGCTGGATAGAATTTGGACACGACGACGCCACGTCGGCGCGAATCGCTTCCTTAGCGGAGCAAATCGCTCACCATTCACATCTCTACTACAATGAGGCGACCCCAGAGATTAGCGATACTGAATTCGATGCACTGTGGGACGAACTCAAATCATTGGATTCAGAACACCCTCAACTTCGTCGCGTCGGAGCCCCCATCCCACCTGGTTCTGTCAAGGTTGAGCATCGCTTTCCAATGCGCAGTTTGGACAAGGCAACCGATGATGATGAGGTTGCCCATTTTGTCGCAGAGACGACAGCCCACGGTCGCCGCTTTGTTGCTCAGCCAAAACTCGATGGCAGTGCATTGAGTTTGGAATACAGACGAGGAAGGTTGGTTCGTGCCGCAACACGCGGTAGTGGCGAGCGTGGAGAAGACGTCACGTCCAATGCTCTGCGAATTCCAAATATCCCTGATCGATTGTCATGGGAAGGTGATTGCCATGTTCGTGGCGAGGTCGTCATGCATCTCGATGTGTTCCGTGAAAAATATGCAAGTATTGCCCCGAATCCACGAAACTTAGCTGCAGGAAGCCTTCGACAGAAGAACATTGAATCCGGTAAAGGAGACGCGTCCGATCTCGCATTCCATGCCTATGATGTTCGTTTTGTACCCAATGAGGACAAACATCCGGATAGTCCCGAAGCATTGCAATTTGAGAATGACAGTGAATCGATTGCTTGGTTACGAGAAGTTGGGATTACGCCGGCGGAAGAAGTCGTTATCGAGGGTTTAGAGGATGATGACACAACCCAGGCATTGCTGGATGAAACCAAGCGATGGACGCAAGAACGAGATAAAGCATCTTGGGAAATTGACGGTGTAGTATTCAAACTTGACAATTTGGCTAAGCGAGAATTGCTAGGGCAGACAGCCCATCACCCTCGCTGGGCATTGGCGTGGAAATTCCCTCCAGAAGAAGCGACCACTGTTCTACTCGACATCGATTGGCAAACCGGCCGTACCGGTGCAGTCACCCCTGTGGCAAGGGTTGCCCCAGTTGTTGTGAGTGGCGTCACCGTTGAGAACACCACCTTACACAATGTTGGTGAAGTAAAGAGATTGGGAGTATCGATCGGTGACAAGGTCCGCGTTGTTCGCAGAGGAGATGTGATTCCAAAAATCATCGAAACAATGGGTCCCGCTCAAGCCAGTGACCTTGAAGGTCGATTCCATGCCGATGGGGAACAATTTGCAGGAGAGTTGCCCAATTCAGCCTCACCACAGATTCCCACTGAATGTCCCGAATGCACTACAGAATTATCCCTAGATGGTGCGTTCTTGCGATGTTCAAATCTTTCGTGTCCGGCCCGATTGGCTCGTTCGATTCTGTATTGGTGTCGCGCACTTGAGATGGATGGAATCGGGGAGAAACTTGTCGATCAATTGTGTGATGCGAACCTTATCAAAACAATCCCTGACCTCTATCGATTGACCTCAGAACAGATACAGGGATTGGAGCGCATGGCAGAGAAATCAGCTACCAATGTCATGAATCAGTTAGATGGGACTCGAGAAATGACGCTGGACACATTCCTGTCAGCACTCGGCCTTCCTGGTATCGGACCTGAGTTGGCCACTGCATTTGCGGGAGAAATCTGCACAATGGATTCCCTCATTGGTTTGGGTGAGGATGATCTTGAGCGATTGGTTGCAATCGAAGGTGTCGGCGAAACTGTCGCATATTCATTGATAGGGGGTATTGCAGATCGCTACCAAATGCTGGAAGATTTCAATCAAATCCTGACCATCACAGAAGTCGCCAAAACCGAAGCCCCATCGGGCCCTCTAGTTGGGTATTCATTCTGCATTACTGGCACCCTCACGCGTCCTCGCAAAGAAATCGCATTGCAAACCAAAGCAGCCGGTGGCAAGGTAGTCTCAACAGTTTCAGGAAAATTGGATTTCTTGATTGCAGGTGAAAATGCCGGCTCCAAACTGGAGAAAGCAACCCGACTAGGTGTGAAAGTTCTCAACGAGTCTGAATGGGAAGCGATGCTTCAACCATAGAGCATGGCGTTGGGACCGTCATCGGGGTCGTCATCACCCGATGAACCGAGTTGATTTTCCATCATGACCTTGATTTGAGCTTCAATTCGTTCCGCTTCTTCCAGCAAAGGCTCCGTATCCAGTTCCATGGCTGGAAGTAATTTGTTCAACTTCTCAATGACACGGGCTGCAGCACGAGCGTCAGGAATACCACCGATTGCTTCTGCCATGATACACATCATGTTCAGTTTACGTCGCCGTCCTTCACCAAGCAAGACACCACTCATTCCCGCAATCATTCCAGATTCAAGTAGAGGGATTCCCATTCCAGTGAGTTGCTCTAAGGCCCAGTCAGTTGCTCCGATTCCAAGCAGTGTTTCATCAGTATCATCTGAATCCATCACTTCATGTCCACTCTCTTGTTGGTGACTAAACGAATCGATCAGGACACCTGCTTGGAACTCCTTTTCATGGCTGTAACTCAGGAGCGCTTCGGATAGAGGCAGCATCAGTTTGGGCGGAATTGGTGCTTCGGATACGAGCACAACTACACTGTCACATTGTTCCATGTTACACACGGGTTTTCCGGCATACATTCGTACCGGAGGCATTGGTTTCCCTTCGTGTATGAGTGCAACTGGTGGCAAGCGTGAATCAGCAACACCACCGACAAACTTGAGTTCAAGTCTCTCGATGAGGTAATGCGCAACAATACTACTCACGTGACTGACGCCTGGAAAGCAAGAAATGACCAACGCCCCTTCTGTTACCGCTCCATCCGAGACTTTGACCCGTGGCAACTCTCCCATGAACCACGCCCGGCCATCGGTGGTGTTAATGCTTGGGCTGAGCAGAGCAGTAGCGCGGAGCCGTTCCGGGGTGCTCAATCATGGCGATGAAACAATGGTCATACGATCAAAGAGGGCATCAACTCTCTCCATCTTCGTGGAACAATTTCGCATCTTGCCCTCGTAAGTTTTGGCTCTCTAGACAACGTTTACCTCGCAAGGCGGGCATGGCCAGCGCCATTGGAACCGCTGTCCACAATAGTGTTGAAGATCTCTGCAATATCGATTTGGGTGACCGCGATGGCGACGAAGTCGGTTGGCTGGCACCAACTGCGAACGCAATCCTAGAGAAACAGTGGGAACAAGAGAAAGAAATCTTTCTCAAAACCCCCCGCCATCCACGTTGGAAACAAGAAGAATACCCTCGTGCGCGCAAGTTGTTGATTGGCTCTCTGAACATTCTCTTCGCAAAAGCACGTACCGGCAAAGTAACCCTGTCCGAGGTATCGATTGATACTTGGCGAACCATCCAAGAAATGGTTCTCGCTGCTGAAGGAACACTGCGAACATCTTGTGGCCGATTGATGGGTCGATTGGATTTATTGGTTTCAGATTATGACGAAGAGGGCAATATTGTTGGTTGGATTGTTGCAGATTTGAAAACTGGAAAGCCTCCAGATGGTGAGTTGTATGATACTGTGAGTCGTCAACTCAGATTCTATCGAGACATATTGTGTGAAAACAATCCCGACCATCCACCTGTGCGAGCTGAGGGTTGGTATTCCAACGGTTCCGTTGTATTCGAGGCAGAAGGTCCCAGTGTTTTACCCGAGGCCTTTGAGGCATGGGAAGCAAGCAAGATTACAGATACACCCATGGAGGCCAATCCCGCTGAAGATGCATGCAATTTCTGTGAATGGAAGGCATGGTGCCCTGCATGGATTTGGGCACAAGCGCAAGGGGAGATGAAACCGACTGGAATTTTTAGAGACATGGTTGCCATTCTTGAGAAAGTCGAAGTTGGAAATGGCATCTGTCTTGTTGAACGCATGGCTCCAATCAATGAATCCGGGGAATTGGCACCCACCGGTCAACGTGCGGGCGCTGTATTTGCCGGCCAGGCTTTAACACGCCTCCAATCGTTGGTTGAAGAAGGTCATAAGGGGCCCGTTTTTCTTGGCGGGGTCCGCCTAGATGGCGAAACGTGGAAACTTGGAGATTGGTGCGATGTCTTACCTTGGGCACCAATGCTTGAGGGACGGAAGCGAGAATAGCGCTCTAAATCATCGTGGCATTGAAGAGCCCGAACCCTTCTTGGAAGGGTATGGAGGGCGGAGGTTCGGGCAAGCGTCGCCGCGGTCCTCCCGACTCAAAACGCGAGCGTGCACCCCCTTCACAAGCTCCTCAAGATGAAGCAGCCGAGTGGTACGACGACGTTGTTGACGAATCTCAAACTGGAGAGGGTGGTTTCGGTGGATTTGCAGTCAAACGACCTAAAATGAGTAGCACAGATCAAGTTGAAGGAGAACAATTGGAGCGCTACTTTGAGAAACAATATCACGGCAAGTCTACAGAAAAACGGGACAGCATCGAAGATTATTGGGATGAAACTGAAACTGAGTTTTCCTTCAAGACACTAATCAACGGATATCAAACGATTCTACTTGGCGTACAATCATTCATGGTTGCTCTCCCGCTGATTTTGGTTTCAGCCATTTTGGTTTGGGTGGGGAGTAGTCTGTTGGATAGCATGGGCGATTCAACAGGTGCTCTGCTGAATATTGTGATGGTATTCTTGGCGATTTGCCTCACCGCAATCGCATTCATCCAAGTTGTAGTATCAGCAGTAAACCAATCATTGCGCGAACGACAGATTGCGAAAGATGGCCCTGACATCCCCCTTCTCGGATGGTCGGGTTCCCTTCGCCTATCCAGTCGAGTGTTCTCAGAAGTCATTCTGACATTCCTGGTGATGTGGATTATCCAAATTCTGGGCCTTTACATGCTTGCAGGGGGCATGCCAGATTTGTCCACCCCTACATTTGACGCAGACAATATTTCTGCCGGAATCCTCCTCTACATCTTGGGTTCTGCTGGTTCATTATTTGTCATGATTGGAATCATTCCATACTCGATTGAAACCACAATCAAGCGATCTTGAACGATTAACTTCGTTCAGCATGCAGTGCGTCGATGGCCTCGACTTCAAGCGGACCCGCTGATGAAGATAACCAGTTGAGATAACTCACATCCAATTGTTCCATTTCGGCCAGGGTTCGTCCTCGATTCCTCCCTCTGGCAATGACAATTCCCGAGTCGGAAATACGCAACCATCCGTGACTTCCTGAAACTGGTTCTAAATCCTCAAGATTCGGGCCGAGTCGATCGGATTCTTTGTCACTCTTCGTTGAACTGTTGGCCCAATCAGGAATGTCTTCAACAGCCCGACGGAAGTGTTGTGGATGTGCTGACATCATTTTCCACAATAGCAGCCGTGTCGCATCTGCGTCCGCTCCTGCAGTGTGCGCATTTACCAATGATATTCCAAACCGTTCACAGAGGCTTCCCAATTTGTGACGTGGAGGAATCTTGAGTTTTCGGGCAATTCTTAGTGTATCCAAAATCACCAACGGTTCAGGCATAGGCTGGCCTGCTCGTAGGCACTCATTTCGCAAAAAAGGCCAATCGAATTTCTCTACGTTATGTCCCACAATGACTGCTCCTTCCATTGCTTCGCAAATACGCGATATACAATCCTTGAATTCAGGAGCTCCACGAACATCTTCATTTGTGATTCCGTGGACATTGGTCGTTTCCGGAGGGATCCGCATCTGAGGATTGATCAATTCTTCAATATGGATTGGTGTTCCATCTGCATCATTTCCCACCAGTGCGTATTGGACAATACGGTGTTTTTTCGGGCTGAATCCTGTGGTCTCAAGATCAAATCCGAGTACACGGTATCCAGCCAGAGGATCCGTTGCCATACACCTCGTGGAATCACGACGTCGCTTGAACCCTCTCATTCGCCATCGGACTTCGTAGAAGTCCAGAACAATGGGGAATTGAAAGGACAAAGAGTCGTCACTCTTCTAAAGGAGAATGCAGGGTCGGCGGGATATGTCCATGGCGTGGTTACAATCGATGGCTTCGCGGCGCCAAATTGCGTTGCTTCTCATCGTGACGATGGTATTCCCCATGTTGGCCGGATGTACGGGTCTCGGTGGGCCGCCTGAACCCAATGCAAGAGTCGAGTCTGATCGAATCAGCATCAATGCAGGAGAGTCTGTAAATTTCGATGCGCGAGCATCAACATCTCCGGAAAGCACAGTCATCACAGAATATCAATGGAATTTCGGCGACGGACAGCGTTCTGAAACTGTTCAAGGCTATACGAGTCATACATTTATTGAAGCCGGAATTTACGAGATTAGTGTAACAGTCGTCAATGATCTTGGCGGTGATGATACCGATACAACACGCCTCGTGGTCAACGGATTCCCTCAAATCTCTCTTTCAATGCCCACAGCAATCCGAACTGGAGATGTTGTCACACTCGATGCATCCGGGTCTTCCGATCCAGAGAACGGTGAACTGACCACCGTTTGGGATCTTGATTGGGATGTGGACAGTGACAATGATGGTGATGCGACCAACGACAATGATGCAATGGGTGAGATTCACCGATTCACACCCTATGAAAGTGGTAATTATACTGGTTCAGTGACCATTTCCGACGAATCTGATGCAAGCGCGACACGGGTGTGGAATCTTTCGGTTCTACCACGCACTTACCAAGTCATTTGGGAAGAGAGAACAGTCACCTATGATTGGGATGGTTATCTGGAGCAAAGTCAAATCCACACAATCACACATACCCCCGGTGAAGAAGGTCGCATCATGTCGTTCAATGCTACATTGACTTTAGCAATGGACATCATTCCAGTGATGCTTCCACAGGATAATTTCTCACTCACGGTCGACGTACCTCGTGATGATTGGAGCAATACGGTTCGAACGGAACAATCCAATATCACCCAAAATGCATCTGCATCAATGGAGTACCTCAATCTTAATCCAACAGCTGAAAACACTTACAATTTCTCGGCGGATTCTTTGGAAGAATTACTCGAGATGCTCAATGCTCAATCTGGTGCCGGCTTTGGCGAAGGTGATTGGATGTGGATTATTGAGGCTGAGGAAGCAGATCCAGATTTCCCCATTGACGAAGTTGACCCCGATGGAGGGAACGAATGGGAGTTGGTTGTTGAGATCACATTCCTCGTTCCACGAATCAATGAAGTCGGCGTATAATCGAGCCCCGGTCTATGGGAAGCGATTTGAACCCGGGCCCTTTCGAAGAGTCTGATGGTAACTTCAATCGACATCAAGAAGGTCTCTAGTCGAGGCAAGGTTGTCGTTGATTTGGATGTCTGGATGAACGATCCAGACGACCACAATTTCTCACCTAGAGCGACTCTATCGGGCAATAGTCTAGAGATGCGCGACGAGAGTGATGCCGAGATTCTTGCTACCATTGATTTGGATGATGAAACACTGCAAATGGCAGAGCGTGATCGTGTGGTTGAAGCACGAATCAAATTCAGTGTACATGGAATGCATGGTACGTTGAAAGACAAGACGCCAAACCCTCGGTCTGGTCCCAAGGCCAAGAAATTAGCTGAACCACGATGGAAAGTCATGCTGCCATTGCAGTAAGCGATTATTGCATGGGCTCCCCGGGGGGCCCCCTATCATCCCTCATATACCTCCGCGGACAAATAGATAGTATGGCAAAAGGAACCCAGAAGGAAGCCAGGCTTCGCCGCCTGAAAGAGGAGATCCTCAGTTTCGTCAACATCAATCCTGGTTGTACAGCCTCGCAGATCGTCGCGTGGTTGTCCATTGATTTGAAAATGAAGAATCATGGCTTAACGCCTAGAAAAATTGGATTTTTCATTCCAAGATACTGCAAAGAGCTGGTTTGGAAGCAGGATTCCATGACTGGTAAGCGGATTTACACCAACAGTGCTTGAACCGTTCGGATTAAGACAGTGTGTCCGGTGGCCCGCTCGCTGGACCCATAGTGTAGCCTGGATATCACTGGGGCTTGCGGAGCCTCAAACCCGTGTTCGAATCGCGGTGGGTCCGCCATCTTCATCGTAGGGGAGCGTGAGCCAGTGACATGGCCGTCATTCTTCGTCGCCGAGTCGACTTCCCGATGATTGACCTTGCACAGGTTGTATTCTATCCCGAATACTTCGATCTGGCTCACCGCTTCTTTGAGGAATCATGGGAGAAGATTTGCGGTATATCCTATCCTGTGATTACGCAAGAAATGCATCTCGGTTTCCCCGCAGTACACACTTCAGCGGATCATTTGGCCCCTCTTCGATATGGAGATGATGTTGTGTGCAAATTATGGATTGAATCCGTCGGCAACTCTTCGATTGTGTGGCGTTACTTGTTCTACAATCAGGAAGAAGCTCTCTGTTGGGATGCGCGTGTGGTCACAGTTTGTGTGAATATGAAAACTTTCGAGAAAATGGAAGTGCC
>Ga0208639_1001639_pt1 | contig 14351 bp, 11 predicted proteins | sample ETNtaG_33_FD_185772 | JGI IMG/M metagenome (GOLD analysis project Ga0208639, IMG submission 185772) | Marine microbial and viral communities from oxygen minimum zone, Eastern Pacific Ocean - ETNP201310SV76 (SPAdes) (version 2) | ecosystem: Environmental > Aquatic > Marine > Oceanic ...
TATTAAGACTAAGAAGATGGTTCTACTGAAATAATTGATTTATTAAATAAATAAATTAGAAAGATGGGGCTTTATATAAGCCCCATTTTTAAATAAAGGAATAAAATTGAAAAAATATGATATAGTAGTATTTGGAGCGACAGGTTTTACAGGGGAATTAATTTGTGATTATTTATTAGGTCATGAAGAATCAAAAGGATTAAATATAGCTGTCGCAGCAAGAGATAAAGAAAAGTTAGAAAAAGTTATTAGTAGATTTTCTCCTAATAGTCCTGATATACTTGTAGTAGATTCTTTTGATAAAGAATCTATAGATTCTATGACAAGCTTAGCAAAATTAATTATAACAGTCGTGGGTCCATATAGTTTGTATGGAGAATATTTAGTAGAAAGTTGTACTAAAAATTCTACCCATTATGTTGATTTAACAGGTGAGCCTAATTTTGTTCATACAATAAGAAAAAAATATTCTGAAGCAGCAATAAATTCAAAAAGTATTATTGTAAATTCATGTGGTTTAGAATCAATTATTCCAGATGTGGGGACATTATATACTGTAAGTAAAATGAAATCAGATAAAAAAGATATTACTTATTATTTAAAATCTCGAGGAACAATTTCTGGTGGAACATGGGCCTCTTTTATAAATGCACTTTATTCAAATAAACCAATTATTGGTGGAGGATCAAAGTCAGGTTCAGGTAAAAAAATAAAAAAAATATTTTATAATAAAGATTTTAAAAGTTGGTCTGTTATATTTCCTGTAATTGATAAACAGATTGTTTATAGAAGCAGTAAAACAGATAATATCTATGGAAATAATTTTTCATTTAATGAATATATGATGATTAAAACTTTTTTCCAGGTTGTCTTTCTTATGATATCTATCTTATCAATTACACTTATCTCTAAGTTAGGCTTACTAAAAAAATGGTTATTATCATTAAGACCATCAGGGACTGGTCCATCAATAGAGCAAAGAAAACATAATTGGTTTAAAGGAATTTTTGTTGGAGTAGGTAATAATGAAAAAGTTGTTACCCAATTAAGTGGTGGTGATCCAGGTTATGGCGAAACGGCAAAATTTATTTCAGAAATTGCATTATGTATTATTAATGATTATGAAAATTTAAAAGGCAAGGCGGGGATTATGACCCCCGTTGAATGTACTGGAGATTTAATGATTAATCGTTTGGAAAATGCTGGAATAAAATTCGAACAATTATAATTGTTTAAGATAGTGTTTTGATTCTTTCTTTTTTACGCTCATCTCTATTAGAAGGATCTGGAATAGGGATAGCTTTTAATAGTTTTTTCGTATAAGAATGTTTAGGCTCGCTAAATATTTTCTGTGTAGAATTAAACTCAACAAGTTCTCCTAAATACATTACTGCAATCTCTTCTGAAATGTGTTTTACTACTGATAAATCATGTGCAATAAATAAAATGGTTAGATTAAATTCTTCCTGTAAATCCATCATTAAATTAATAACCTGAGCTTGGATAGATACATCAAGTGCAGATACAGGCTCATCTGCAATCACAATTTTAGGTTCTGTTGCAAGTGCTCTTGCAATCCCAATTCTTTGTCTTTGACCACCAGAAAATTCATGTGGGTATCTCATAGATTGTTCTTTAGATAATCCAACTTTTTCAAGTAGCATATTAACCTTGTCTACTTTGTCTTGGGTTGTTAAATCTGTATGAATATCGAGAGGTTCTTTAATAATATCTTTTACAATCATTCTTGGATTTAGCGATGAAAAAGGATCTTGAAAAATCATCTGCATTTTTGGTCTGTATGCTTGTAATTCTTGTTTAGAAAGTGATAGAATATCGATATATTCATTGCCTTCTTTTAACAATACCTCTCCTGAAATTCTAACATCTGGCGCCGTTAATTTTAATACATTCAAAATTGCTTTTCCAAAGGTTGATTTCCCAGATCCAGATTCTCCTACAATTCCAATGGTCTTCCCTTGTTCAATATTAACTGATAAATTTTTAACAGCATTTACTTTAGCAACTTCCCTTTGAAATATTCCTCCAAATAAAGGAAACTCAACGCTTAAGTTTTTTATTTTTAAGATAGGCTCAGCCATTTATCATTTCCTTTTTACATCTTACAAAGTGATCTTTTTCAGCTTCAAATAATTCTTGATTTTCTTTGGTCCCCATACATGGACACTCCTCAGGATCAAACCGTGAACAAAATTTACATCCATCTCCCATTTCTAAAATTGATGGAACCATACCTTTTAATGCAATTAGACGTTTTGTTTTTCTTTCCATATGAGGGATAGAGTTCATAAGCGCTTTAGTATAAGGGTGTAGAGGTTTTTTAAATAACTTTTCAACAGATGCAACTTCTTGAATCTCTCCACCATACATAACAATAACTCTATCACATGTTTCAGCCACAACAGCAAGATCATGAGTTATTAATAAAATAGCAGCATCTTTTCTTTTATCTTTTAAATCCATCATTAAATCTAATATTTGTGCTTGTATAGTTACATCAAGAGCAGTTGTTGGTTCATCTGCGATTAATAATGAAGGGTTGCATTGTAATGCCATTGCAATCATAACTCGCTGTCTCATTCCACCAGAGAATTGATGAGGGTATTCATTAATTCTTTGTTCAGGTGCTGGAATTCCAACAGCTATTAGCATTTCAATACTTTTCTTTGTTGCCTCTGCTTCATTCATATCATAATGCTTGATTAAAATTTCATTCATTTGAACACCAATTTTAAGTACAGGGTTTAATGATGTCATTGGTTCTTGAAAAATCATAGCAACTTCTTTTCCCCTGATATCTTTCATTTCATCATAAGATAATTTTAAAAGATCAATATCATTATATATGATTTCACCATCAACAATTTCACCTGGAGGATTTGGAATAAGTCTATTTATAGATAAAGAGGTTACAGATTTCCCAGAACCAGATTCACCCACAATCCCTAAAACTTCTCCTTTATAAATATCAAAAGAAACATTGTCTACAGCTTTAGCTGTTCCAGCTTCTGTATGGAAATATGTTTTTAGATTTTTTATTTGGACTAATTTTTTACTCATTATCTTAACCTAGAATAAATTTTAGGATCAAAGGCTTCTCTTACAGCTTCACTAATGAAAGTAATCATAAAGATAGTTAGTGTTAATACAATAACAGGGAAAATAAGCATATGCCAATTATCTAAATTTTCAGCAGCTTGAGATAATAAATTCCCCCAACTAGAGGTTGGAGGTCTTAGACCATAGCCTAAAAAATCTAAAGATACCAAAGTAAAAATATCTCCAATAATAGAAAAAGGAGCCCAGGTAATAATAGGAGTTAAAGAATTTGGGAGGATATGTTTAAACATTATGCTAGATGGTGATGCTCCCATTGAAACAGCAGCTGACACATAATCTTTTGCTTTTTCTCTAAAAAACTCACCTCTAACATAATAGGTAATTCCAATCCATCCTTTAAGAAGTACAGACATAGAAGCAAGTAGTAAAACACTAGGCTGCATAAAACTTGCCAATATCATAAGAGTAAATAAAAAAGGAACAGCGCTAAATACTTCCATTAATCTAACCCCAAATAAATCGAGTCTACCTGCAAAATAACCAAGGCATGCTCCAATAGCAATTCCTATAATGTAGCTTAATACTGTAACAATAAGGGCAAAGGTTATGCTGATTTTATACCCATCTACAATTCTAACAAAAACATCTCTCCCTGTATTATCTGTACCAAGTAAATGTCTTCCACTAAATCCAGATGGAAGAGTAGGGGGGTGATTTTCGTTCCAAATTCCATCTTTATTTTCATCAATAAAAGGTTCTCCAAAATCATAGACTCCATTCTCATCAGAATCAACATATTCTTCATCTAACTGATCTTTTAAATCTTCATGTGGATGATAAGGATAGATTGGCATTAGGATAAAATTGCCATTATCTTGCATCGATATTTCTTTTTTTAATTTTCTAAAATCAACTTCAATCCTATTGCTTTTTTGATTGAATTTTTTTGCTTCATATAAGGGGTAATTAATTCCAGGGACAAAATCAAATAAATCAACTATTGCAGGGAAATAATACTTGCTATCATATTTAAGAATTAGAGGTTTATTATTAATCCATAGTGGTCCAAGAAGTGAAATAGCGTATAAAAAAAATATAAGTAAAAGAGAATAGTAACCACGTTTAATAGATTTAAATCGCTTAATTCTTTTTTGTAATATTGATTCTGATGATGTGTTCATTATTTAAATCTTATTCTTGGATCAATTAGAGCATAACATAAATCTGATATTAAGTTTCCAGCTAGTCTAATTAAAGCCCCAATAACTACAAATCCCATTATAATGCCATAGTCTCTTGAGCCAATCGCTTTATAGGTAAGCATTCCTATTCCATCAATTCCAAACACCTTTTCAATTAAATATGATGATGCTAAGAATACTCCAATAAGACCACCTATCCCAGTAGCAAGCGGAATTAAAGAATTTCTAACAGCGTGATAAACAATAACTCTTTTTTCACTTAATCCCTTGGCAAAAGCAGTTCTTACATAATCTTGACTTAAGTTGTCCATCAATGAATTTTTCATTAACATTGTTAGTGTCGCAAATGAACCAAGCATATAACAAACAGTTGGTAAGAAAGCATGTTTTAATTGACCAATAAATTTTCCTAATAGTGTTAATTGCTCCCAGTCACCAGGTCTCCACCCACGACTTGGTAGTATGGGAGCGTCAAAAACACTGGTTGTTGAAAATATTAATAACATTAAAACTCCAAATGCATAAGCTGGAATCGAGAACCCCACAAATACAAGCCCACTAGATATAACATCAAATTTAGACCCATGTTTTAAGGCTTTTAAAATTCCAAGTGGAATACAAACAATATATGATAAGAAGAATCCTGTTAATCCTAAAAATGTAGAGATATGTAATCGATCCCATATCAATTTTCCAACATCCTCATTATGCTTAGATGAGTGTCCTAAGTATCCAGTAAAAACACCTTGACGTTTGGTCATCACTATACTTACATAATCCTCATCAATGATTTTCTTAATTTTCCAATTAACTTCTTCCCATTCTTCAATATCTTCAGCTTCTGGTAAAATCCCATACTCATCAGTTTCCCATTTAAAATCAGTTCCTGGTTGGCTTCCTAATATGGTTAAATCACCATTATCTTCTTCATAGACTAGAATCCATCTTTGAAGTGAGACAGGAACATATTTCCCTTGTCCAAGTACTTTTATTGTTTCTCTAAATGGATAACCTAATTCTGCTTCTTTATATTTAACTTCTTTCTTTGCTAGTCCAAGCCATATTAAATATCTTTTCCAAATAGGCTGATCAAGTCCGAATTGCATTCGAAGTTTTTCTAAAACTTTTTCAGATAATTCAATTCCACCTTTATCATTAGTTACAGAGGTAGTACTTGATCCTTCACCAGATTGCATTTTGGCAAGTTTAATTTGCATAACAGCTTGTTCAAAAGGTCCACTTGGAACAGATTGTAGAATAACAAAAACAAGCAAGGTGGTTCCAAAAAAAGTAGGAATCATCAAAAGTAATCTTCTTACAATATAATCAAACATAAAGTATTATTTTCTATTCCAGTAATCAATAATTTCAGTTTCTTTTGGTATTGAGGTATTATCTGCTTTTGCTTGAATTAATTTTTGCTCTTTTGAAGGATCAATCCACCATAAACTTATTGGGCTTTGCCATCCGCTAGCATAATATAAGCCCCAGTCAGGCATTTCGAATTTATTCCAATAGAGCATTCTTGCTCCATATGGAGAAGTCCAACCAAGTGCATAATGGTAAGAATTCACAGCAATACTATCAATCTTATGAGCAAGTGGAATTCTTTTTTTAGCATCCCATTCAGCATTATAGAGTTCAATTAATTTATCTATTTCTGGAATAGCCATTGAAGTAATATTTGTTACTTCAAGTTTATCAGCATACTTTGAATGCATCATTCCTTCAGGTGATGGGAAAAACCCTGCGGTCCAACCTTGTGAGGTTACTTCATATTCTTTTTTCATTACTTTTGAAAAAGCAGCATTTCCATCTACTTGTTCAAAATCCATTTTTATACCAATTTGTTTTAAATCTTCTTGTAATGTTGAATAGATTCTTTCTCCGCCAGGTGATATTAAAAAATTAAATTCAAAAATTTCTCCTTCATTATTTTTTAACCAAGGTTCTCCCTCAGGTCTATTCCATCCCGCGTCATTCAAAAGTTCTAGCGCTATTTCAGGACTATACTCAGTATAAGGATTATTTGGATTAGCATATGGGGTACCAAAAAAGAAAGTATTTAATCTAGAATATTCATTAAAGAATAATCGTTTATTAAGTTTGTCAACATCGAATAGATGTGCAAATGCTTTTCTTATACGAATATCATCGTAGGGTTTTTTTTGTGTATTAAAAACTACTCCTGATGGTCCTTTAGGTAAGTAATTAAAAATTTTGATTTTTTGAATCCAACCTTTATCTATTTCATTGTAACCTTCAGCTGTAAAACGTTCAACCCACCACTGCGCTCTTGACCACGGATAGATATCATAATCACCATTAACAAAACTGATTACCTGTTGATTTTCATCTTCAATAAAAATAAATTTTATTTCATCAAAGTTATTTATTCCAAAATTTCTAGCATCATTTTTTGCCCAATAATCATCTCTTCTTTTTAAAATTATATATCCTTCATTTCCTTTTTTAGAATTTACACTATCATATTCATATGGACCTGAACCAGGCATAAATGAAAAATTATACTTTTCTATATAGCCAGCTCCATCGATTTTATCTAAATAAAAAGAAGGCATAGGTGCAAATTGAGCAGCGCTTCTAAATGATCTCCAATCTTTTTTCTTAGATGTAAATTTTACTACATATTTGGATTCAGCTACAGGAATTTCAAATAAATCATTATAATAAGTGGCAACATTAGGATCTTGATGTCCATCGTCGATATTTAATTTAAAAGCTGCAACAATATCTTTAGCAATTATATCTCTACCATCTGCCCATTTTGCTCTTGGATCAATTCTAAACCAGTAAGTCAATGAGTCATCAGCAATTTTCCAATGGGTTGCTATAACAGGTTCCCATTCTAAATATTCATAATTAAACCCTAGTAAAGGCTCGTATTGTAATCCATCCATTAAACTATTTATCTGTTGTCTGCTATCCTTACCAAGTGATCTAAATGTATTAGGATATTCAGTACCACCAAGCATTGTAAATTGTCCTCCTTTAATAGCATCTGGGCTACCACTTGGTTTTACATCATTATTTGTTTTCCATCCATAATATTTATTTGTTTTATCTTGGCTGTTTAATGATTTAAAAGAAGCTAATTCAGATTCGAAGTTTTTACCTCCAAAATCAACTGATTCACCTTTGGATGATTCCTTACTTTTCAAGTTAATTTTACGACCTTCTACTATTTCAATATTTGAAATAGTAAAAATAACAATTAACATATAGTATAAATATTTAATCATTATAACTCCAATTTTTTATTAAAGATATTAGTAATATATTAAACCGCAAATTATTTCAAAATTTATAATTTATAATTTATTTTTCTGAGTGATTTATTATTATTTTAAAAGGATAAATAAAGTAAAAAAAAGAACAAAATGAATAACATAGATTTACAAAAAGCACTAAAAAAAATAGGGGTATCAGCTGATTGGATAGGACTTAGAGAAGTGCAGGAAACTTCAACTTATAGAATTATTAGGGATGGCAACCCTGAAAGTAATAGTATAAATCTTGATTATGGTATTATGGTTGAGGTCCTTGTAGATGGTCAGTTTGGATATTATGGAACTCATAAATTAGATTATGATTCTATTATGAATGCTGCTCAAAAGGCATGCGATGTTGCAAAGAATGCTTCAAAATATTCAATACATTCTTATACCGATAGTGTAAGACCTAAAGCAGTTGGGAAGTATGATTCTCCTTATGAAGTAAAAAATTATGATTTAGGTCAATTAACAGACTTATTATTAAAATCAAATAAATCACTTAAATCAAACGATAAAATTGTTACGGCAACATCAATGGCTAGAATTGTAGATATGAATATGAAATATGTTTGTTCAAATGGAAGTGATTTAGAACAAAATTTCTTGTATGTTGGGCCTGGATTTAGAGCAATAGCTCAAGATGGAAATATTATTCAAAGTAGATCTTATACTGATCAATGTCAACAAACAGGAATGGAAGCTTTTAATGAAGATTTTGTTATGCAAAAGTGTGAATCTATATGTAAAGAGGCTATAGAGTTATTAGATGCAGATGAATGCCCCACAGAGCAAATGGATTTAGTATTACATTCTGATCAGATGCTTTTACAAATTCATGAAAGTATTGGCCATGCATTAGAAGTTGATAGAATTTTAGGAGATGAAAGAAACTATGCAGGATGGAGTTTTGTTAATTTAGAAGATTTTGGAAAACTAAGATATGGATCTGATTTAATGAACATCACATTTGATCCTACAATAAAAGAAGAGTTTGCATCTTATGGTTTTGATGATACAGGAAATAAGGCTAATAAAGAATTTATTATAAAAGAAGGAATTCTTCAACGTGGATTAGGTGGCTTAGAAAGTCAAGAAAGAGCTAATATCGAAGGAGTCGCTAATGTTAGAGCTTGTTCTTGGAACAGAGCTCCAATAGATAGAATGGCAAATTTAAATTTAGAGCCTGGTGATTCTTCTTTTGATGAAATGATTTCCTCTGTTAAAAAAGGAATTTTTATGCAAACAAATCGTTCATGGTCTATTGATGATTTTAGAAATAAATTTCAATTTGGATGTGAGTATGCTCAGCTCATTGAAGATGGAAAAATAACAAAAACAGTAAAAAATCCAAATTACAGGGCAATTTCAACTCCATTTTGGAATAGCTTAAAGAAAGTTGGTAACATGGATACTTTTGGTGTTTATGGTACTCCATATTGTGGTAAAGGTGAACCTAATCAAAGCGTAAGAGTAGGGCATGCTGCTCCAATATGTGTTTTTAATGATATTGATATATTTGGAGGAGCTTAAGAATGAATAAATATTTTTCAATTTTAAATAATAATCTTTTTTCATTAGCTAGAAAAGATGAAGTGCTTATAACTAATTTTTCTGGAGAAAGCAGTCAGTTTATTAGATTCAATAATGCTAAGATAAGGCAAACAGGCATTGTTGATGATATCAATTTTAGCATTACTTTAATTTCAAACAATAGAAAATGTTCAGTATCAATGACATTAAAGGGTTTAGAGTTAGATGATAAAATGTTAATAGAGTCTTATCTTAATAAACTTAGGGAAGACATAAAGAATATACCTGAAGATCCATTTGTAGTCCTTCCAAATTTCACAAATTCTACAAATGAAAAATATAAAGGTGATTTATTAAACTTTGAAAATGCAGCTGATCATTTAACACCTGTTATGAAAGGTGTTGATTTAACAGGTATTTGGGCTTCAGGAAAAATATTTTTAGGAAATGCTAATTCATTGGGCCTTGAACACTGGTTTGAAACAGAAACATTTTCTCTTGATTACTCACTTATAAATCCTTCAAGAAAAATGGTTAAGGCATGTTATGCTGGAACAAATTGGGACCAGGGTAATTATGAAAAATATATTATTGATTCAAAAAAGAAATTACAATTAATGGATAAAGACCCTGTATCTATTAAACCAGGTGAGTATAGGACTTATATTGAACCCATGGGAGTCTCCGATTTAATTGATATGTTTTCTTGGGGAGGAGTGAGCGAGGCTTCTATTCAGCAGGGAGACAGTTCTTTGATAAAGCTTAAAAATTTAGAGAAAAAATTATCTCCATGTTTTTCATTAATGGAAGATTTTAGTAATGGAACTGTACCAAGATTTAATGGAATGGGAGAAATTGCCCCTGAAAAACTTCCTTTAATAGTCGCTGGTTCATTGAAAAATACTTTAGTTAGTACTCGTACAGAAAAAGAATATAATGTAAAAAGTAATTTTGCATCATCAGATGAAGGCTTAAGATCTCCTATTATGTCTACTGGAGATTTAAAAGAAGAAGAAATTTTATCTAAAATAGATAAAGGAGTTTATTTATCAAATCTTCATTATTTGAATTGGAGCGATAAAATTGGTGGAAGAGTAACTGGAATGACAAGATATGCTTGTTTTTGGGTTGAAAATGGAGAAATTGTTTCACCAATTGAAAATATGAGGTTTGATGATACTATCTATAATATATTTGGAAATAATTTAGAAGATAGTACAAATCAGCTTCATTTAATTCCTAATGTAGGTACGTATGATGGCAGAAACTCTGGTGGTATTTATTGTCCTGGAATAATGCTGTCAAAGTTTTCTTTGACTCTTTAGGCTTGGCCTGATTTCCCCATATAATTATTTGAATCAAAGTTTAAATCTAGGGTTGAGAATTCCCACATATTTTTATCTGGAATATCAAAAATAAAATTCTTTGTTATTGGCTTTAATAGCCAATCTCCATTTTTTATTTCATCTTCAAGTTGTCCTTTGTCCCATCCTGCATATCCCATATTGATTTTATAATTTTTTGGTCCAATATTTTTTTTTATATCATCAAGGATTGAATCATTTGATGTTAGTGAAATTCCAGATGAAAGTTCAATTGTATCATTTGATAAATATGAGTTATCATGAAGAACAAAACAATTCTGGATGTTAACTGGTCCTCCAAAATATATTTTTGATTTTATATTCATATCTGAAAAGATGTCTTTTAGAAATGATGATTTCTTTCCATCGGATACTATAGGTTTATTTATTATAAGACCCATTGCACCATTTTCATCATGTTCACATACTAGGATGGTTGATTTTCTAAATATAGAATCACTTAGGCCAGGAGTAGATATGAGTAGATAATTTTTAAAATTCTTGAATGACATTTTTCTAATTTACATAATAAAAATAAATTAGAAAAAATATTATTTCAATTATGAAAATAAAAATTTATTACTGAATTTATAATAGTGAATTTTATGATAAAATATATCTTTTTATTAGTTCTCGTATTCTCTTCGTGTGCTGTACAAGCTCCTCCAAGTGGAGGGGAAGAAGATATGATTAGTCCTTATATAATGGAAGTATCTCCTGTAAGTGGGAGTATGAGCCTATCTGATAAAGATAATATTGAAATAATATTTAATGAAATGATTGATCCAAATTCTATTAAATCTTCAATAGAAATTTATCCTGATGTAGAAATTAAAATTAATAGATATGGTAAGAAGATTATTATTAAACCTAAAGATACGTGGCCCATGGATGATATTTTTAAAATTAAGGTTAAGAGAGGCATTGCTGATTACTTTGGAAATAAATTAGAAAGTGGGAAGGTATTAACCTATAGTACATCTAAAAATATATCAGATGGTTTTATTGAAGGTAAAATTTTCAATAATGATAATATAAATCCATCAACGATAGCTTTGTATGAGATTATTAATAATGAATTATTTTATTATAGCTCAATTGAAAACGATAAGAATAATATGTATTCTTTTGAAAATATTGGAAACGGTAATTATGTTGTGATTGCCATTGAAAATAATATTGAAGATATTTACAATGATATAGAAAAGTATAATTATGGTATATACCATAAAACTATTGAATTATCTGATAAAAAAAATAAGTTCAATGATATTAATATTATGTTCTCATTTCCTGATTATAAAGATGATATTATTTATTTAACCTCATATAATAATTTTTATGGTGAGATGGAATTTTTAAGTGGAGATAAAATTTTCTTAATTAATGAAGTATTAAATAAAGATAGATATAAAGATAATGAAACCTATGTTTTATATGATAATTCCTTAGATAGCATTAATATAAATTATGATATGAACAACTATATTAAAAATTATACCATTAACAATAGATATAAGTTAAATAAAGTTCTTATAGACTCTATTTCACCAGAAATAAATGATTCTTATTTTGATAATCAAAATTATATATTAAAGTTTTCTGAGCCAGTATATATCAAAAGTATAACCTCTCCTTTTTATTTGATTGATGAGAATGATACTACATTTTTAAAGTATGACTATCTAAATCCATATACATTGAAATTAAGTGATGTTAAGTTAATCGATAATCAAATATATATGAATAATTTGTCAATAACAGATTATAGCGATTCTAAAAATATATTAATAGATAGTAAAATAAATTTATTTAAAGGATTAGATCAGACAGTTATAAATGGTGGTGATATTAGCGGAAATATTAATTATAGTGGAAATAATAAAATTATAGTTGAGCTTAAAAATATAAATTCTAATGAATATAATAGATTATTAATTGATATGTCTGGAGAATTTAAATTTGATGACATTGCTCCAGGAAAATATTCTATTTGGGCTTATGAGCATATAAATTCTATTACAGATTATTACTATAACGGCTCCTTAAAACCACTTAAATTAGGCGCACGTTTTGGTTTATATAGTGGTCAGATTGAAGTTAGAGCAAATTGGGATATCGAAGGAATTAATTTTAATATAAATGAATAAGATGAAACATGTTATAATGTGTGGAGGTTCTGGATCTAGGTTTTGGCCACTTAGCACATCTAAAATGCCTAAGCAATTTCTAAAATTGTTAGGAAATAAGAGTTTGCTACGTTTAACAGTTGATAGATTGTTAAATATATCTTCAGTAGAAAATATTTTTTTGGTAACATCAAAAAAATATGAAGATTTAATCAAATTTGAAATTCCGGAGATACCTGTAGAGAATATATTATATGAACCTTCTGCGAGAAATACAACAGCAGCTATTTATTATGCTCTTAAAACTGTTCAAGCAAAAAATAAGTCTTCAGTTGTAGGTGTTTATCCTGCAGATCATTATATCAAAAGCGAACAAGATTTTGTTGCTTGTATTAAAGATGCTAATGATTTAATTAGTAGGCATAAAGAAAGAGTTTATACGTTTGGGATAAAGCCTAATTATCCTTCAACAAGCTATGGATATATAAAGTGTGATATAGATAATGAAAATTCTTATAAAGTTACTAAATTTTGTGAAAAACCTGATTTAGATACAGCAAAAAAAATGATAGAATCAGATAGCTATGTTTGGAATTCTGGAATGTTCTTCTTTGATATTAAAACAATGTTAGATGAGATTAATTTATTTGTTCCTGAAATGGAATCATTATTTGATGGAGTAGATGTGAAAGATTTTAATCAGATTGAAAATATATGGAATCAAATTCCTAAGATTAGCATTGATTATGCTGTTATGGAAAAAACACAAAAAGCCTTTTGTTTAAAAGTGGATTGTGGTTGGACAGATCTTGGGACTTGGGTATCATTGTATGATTTGCTTGATAAAGATAAAGATGGGAATGTTTTTGATGGAAGTGTTTTTAGTCATAAAGCATCAAATAATTTAGCGATTGCTAAAAACTCTAATATCGGTATTGTAGGCCTTGATAATATTGCTGTTGTAGAGCACAATAACCAGATATTAGTTATTAATTTATCTGATAGTGAATCGGTTAGAAATATTATAGATCAGTTGAATGAGAGTGATAAATAATTTTCAATTAAAATTATTGTTTATAAACCAATTTTATTTTTAGCTTAGAGCTCGTTTTAATATAGGAATTAACTATTTAAAATAATTCGATTCCGGTATAGCTCAGTTGGTTAGAGCAGCGGACTGTTAATCCGCGTGTCCCAAGTTCGAGTCTTGGTACCGGAGCAAGAAGAACCCCTTGAAAAATCGAGGGGTTTTTTGTTTTAAAGAATGTATTCATTTATAGTCAAATATAATTATTTATGATGATATTAGTACCCCAAGATTAGTACCCCAATTTAATTTTCAACCTAATTGAACCCCCTAACCGCTTATTTCGGGCGGGGCGGATCGATAATAAAAGACCCACACACATTCTGAATATATTTTTGAAAAATATTTTGTAAGTTTTGATATCAATATGATTAGAGTCCTTGCAATTATATTTTTATTAATAGCTTTATACTTTTTAATTAGAGTTAATAAATATTTTTTTAAAAGCATCTATGAAACATTGAAAATTAATAGAATGTTAAGATATAGAGTAATAAGATTTTTTTATATCATTATTCATAGAATATTCTTCAGAAGATTTTTTTAATATCATTTGGAATAATTAAGAAATGACAAATAAACTTGGCTCATCAAATCCTAATAGAATACCTAAGCCTATGAATGAAAGATTAAAAGAGGTTGATTTAAATAAAGGAGTAAAT
>Ga0208639_1001641_pt1 | contig 14344 bp, 15 predicted proteins | sample ETNtaG_33_FD_185772 | JGI IMG/M metagenome (GOLD analysis project Ga0208639, IMG submission 185772) | Marine microbial and viral communities from oxygen minimum zone, Eastern Pacific Ocean - ETNP201310SV76 (SPAdes) (version 2) | ecosystem: Environmental > Aquatic > Marine > Oceanic ...
TCTTCCTATTTGTCTTAATTTTGATAAATATAAAATTGCTTCCTCATCATTCATTTTTTGAATCAACTTTGGATTAAAAGATTTATCAATAAATTTTTTAGACAGTTCTTTTATGCCTTTAATTTTCTGTCTACTAAGACCACATTTTTTTAATTTTGCATTAGTAATTAAATTAACATTTTTAGGATTAATATTACCCTTACAAGCTAATTTAAATTTTATAAAAACTGAACTAGCGGCAGCAACACTAATTTGTTGACTAATAATACTTTTGCAAAGTGAAAAAAATACATTTTTTCTTGTTGTCAAATTACTATTAATATATTTTTTAATTAAATTTTTCATAACTTTGTCTTTTTTGACAAGATATTTTTTTGCCTTATTCCAATATGCGGGCGGTGTTTTACTCATTTCTTGAATGTGAAAGTTGTTTTTTTAAATAAATTTCTCTTCTATATATTATAATAGAAGAAAAGATTACAAGGAAAGCACCAACTAAAGTTTTGTATGTTGGTAATTCATCCCAAAAAATATAGCCAAAGAAAATTGCAAAAAGTAAAGCAAGATACCTTAATGGTGTAACTAAAGAGACCTCTGACAATTTGTAAGCTTGAGTAAGCAATAAGTTTGCAACACCGCCTAAAATTCCAATCAATGAAAGTAATATAAAATCAACTAAAGATGGCATGATCCAGTTAGTGCCTGAAAGAGTAAAAAAACTACTTATGGTAATACTAAAAGAGAAATAAAATCCAATTAACCAAATTGGTTCTGTAGTTGATAACTGTCTTAAAACAATTGCAACGTAGGAAAGTCCTATACAAAAAATTATAGGATAAAAATAATAGATATTTAAAGAAGTGAAACCTGGCTCTGAAATAATAACAATACCAATAAAACCAATTAGTACCGCTAACCATCTATATTTTCCAACACGCTCACTAAGAAAAAATATCGACATTAAAGTAGTAAAAATTGGAGCTGCATAGGTAATACTAACTACTGTTGCAAGAGGAAGCTCTCTTAGAGCAAGAAAAATTGCCGCTAGTGCTATTAAACCAGATAAACATCTTAAAAAATGCAACCCTGGTCTTGTTGTATAATAAAAATTTTTTAACTTTTTATTAGGAATTAAAAAAAGAATAGGTATTAATCCAAAAAACCCTCTAAAAAATATAACTTCTCCCAATGGATAGTTTTCTGACCATTTGACAATTAGATCCATTACTGAAAAAAAGCACACAGATAAAAACATGCACAAAAAACCTAATTGATTTTTGGAAAGCATAGGAATAACTTTAAATTAATTAGAACATTTATCAATGGAAATAGCAGTTTTAGCTTTGGGATGCTTTTGGGAACCGGAAATTAAATTTAGTAAACTTAACGGTATTATAAAAACAGAAGTAGGATACTGTGGTGGAAACAATCCACAAACTACTTATAGAGAAGTTTGTACAGATAAAACAAATCATGCAGAAGTTGTTAAATTAGAATTTGATCAAAAAATAATTTCCTACGAACAAGTATTAGAATATTTCTTTAAAATACATGATCCAACTACATTAAATTCACAAGGACCAAATTTTGGAACACAATATAGAAGTGAAATTTTTTATTTGAATTCAAATCAAAAAAATATTGCAGAAAAAATAAAGGGAAAAGAAAGTCAAAGATTATCTGAAAAAATAGTCACAAAGTTATCACCTGTAAAAAATTACTGTACAGCTGAGGAATATCATCAAAGATATCTTGAAAAGAGGTAAAATGTCTTTAGTTACTACAAATTGGTTGGAGAAAAATATAACTAAGGTTAAAATATTAGATTGCTCATGGCATATGCCAAATGTTAATCGAAATGCGTATGAAGAATATCATCAAAAACATATTCCAGAAGCAATTTTCTTTGATCTAGATAAATATTCTGATCTAAATACTGATCTTCCACATATGTTACCTGATCCAATTACATGGGAAAATATTGTATCTTCTCTGGGTATTTCTAATGATGACAGAATAATAATTTATGACAATTCCGACGTATTAAGCTCTTGCAGATGTTGGTATAATTTTATTTATTTTGGTCATAATCCTAATCTTGTTAGTGTTTTGGATGGAGGTTTAAAAAAATGGATACTAGAAAAAAAACTAACTTCCAATATTCAAACCAATTTAACTAAATCAGAATATAAAGCTCAAGAGAATAAAAAATTAGTTAAAAATAAAAATCAAATTAATGAAAATATTAATAAAAAAGATTTTGTTGTTATAGATGCAAGAAGTAAAGAAAGATTTGAAGGAAAAGTTCCAGATCCTAGAAAAAACGTTAGAAGTGGTTCAATTCCAAACTCTCTTTGTCTGCCATACAAAGAAATAATAAATGAAAATAATACATTTAAGAATATTAATGAAATTTCAGAAAAGTTTAATCAAATAATTGATCCAAATAATAATAATAGAGTATTTTCGTGTGGTTCTGGGGTTACCGCGTGTGTTTTGGCACTTGCATATTCTCTAGTAAAAACTAAATATATGCCTACTATTTATGATGGCTCGTGGGCTGAATATGGAAAAATTTAAATTATGAAAAGATCAACAAAAATTATATCCATAATAATTATATTCTTTTTGATAATCGCTAGTGTGGTTGTCGCAAGGACTATGATAGGAAGCCATTTTAAAAAAAAATTTGGTAAAAGACCGCTTCCAGGTATAATAGTAAAAACTGTAGAGCAGCGAAAATTCCAAAATAAAATTGAAACATTTGGAACGGCAGTTCCGATGAAAGTTCAGTCATATAATGTTGAAAAATATGAAATTTTAGAAACAATTAAATATAATCAAAAAATTAAAGCTGGGGACGTAATTGTAAAGTTAAAAAATAGAAATATTGTTGCTCCCTTTGATGGTGTAATTGGAAAAAGAAATTTTTCTGACGATATTAAAGTAGCCGAAAGTTCTTTAGTAATTAATCTTGAAGATTCATCTATATTGTTTGTTGATGTGGATATACCGGAAGTATTTGCTCCTTACATAAAAAAAGGTTTGAGTGTGAATATAAAATTTTCAGGAAATAAAGAAAAAAATTATGAAGGGATAGTTGATTCATTGGCAAGTAGAATAAATACAAACAAAAGATCTTTAGCAGCTAGAATTAAATTAAGCAATTCAAACCTAGAGATTTTACCTGGGGCACTTCTAGAAGTTACTATTAAATATAACGAAAGAAATTCTTTAAGTATTCCAGATACTAGTGTCATACTAGAAGGTAACAAAACATATATTTATAAAGTAGATGAAGAAAACATAACTAAAAGAGCAGAAATTATAATTGGTAATCGAAATCAAGGATATCTTGAGGTCAAATCTGGATTAAATGAAGGCGACATAATTGTAGCTGAAGGTTTAAAAAAAGTTAGACCTAATGGTAAAATTAAACCTATTAAAAAATAATGTACATAACAGATGTTAGCATAAGGAGACCAGCATTTTCGTGGGTATTATCTCTTATACTAGTTGTATTTGGAACATTTGTTTTTTGGAAATTGCCTGTAAGAGAACTGCCTTCGGGTTTACAGCCTCCGGTAGTTCAAGTTCAAGTTGAGTATGCGTCTGCATCAGCACCTATAGTTGATGAGGAAGTAACTCAAGTTCTTGAAGATGTAATTGGAGGAGCCGAGGGTATTAAAAATATAGATTCAAAATCTGAAAATGGGAAAAGTACCATTAAAATTGAATTTGATACTGAAATTGACTTGGACGATGCAGCAAATGATATTAGAGAAAGAGTTGCAAGAGTAGTGGGCCGTCTTCCTTCAGAGTCTGATCCACCAGAAATTCTTAAACAATCTGCAGGATTTACAACAACAATGTGGCTTGCTTTATCATCTTCTACCTGGAGTGACTTGGAACTAGGAGATTATGCTGAAAGATATTTAGTTGATCAATTTTCAAGTATTAAAAATGTTGGTCAAATAAGAGCGGGTGGATTAAGAAAACTAAGTGTTAGAGTTTGGATTGATCCAATAAAGTTAGCTGCAAACAATTTAACTATCCAAGAGGTGGAAGGTGCGCTAAGAAATGAAAATGTTCGTTTGCCCGCAGGCACACTTGAAGCTGATAATATAGATTTAACTATAAATATAGACAAATCATATAGCGACTTAGAAAAACTTAAACAATTACCAATTAAAAAAGATAAAAACAATTTAGTAAGGCTTTCTGATATAGCTAACTTAGAATTTGGACCGGTATCTGAAAAAGCTTTATTTAGAGCTCAAAGTAAAAATGCATTAAATTTAAAAACAGTTGGAATTGGAATTTATGCAAGAAGTGGTGCTTCTACAGTGGAGCTATCCAAAGATATTAAAAAGAAAATTAAAGAAGTTAAAAAAAACCTCCCTGACGATTTAAATTTAGAGATCGTTTTTAATAGAGCTACTTACATCGGAGAAGCAATTAGTGAAGTCTACAAAACTTTAACTATTGCATTTATATTAGTTGTAGTAATTATTTATTTATTTTTAGGAAATCTTAGAGCGGTGATAGTGCCTGCAATAGCTTTGCCAGTAAGTTTAATTGCAACATTCTTGGGAATTTATTTATTTGATTTATCAATTAATATATTTGTTCTTTTAAGTTTTATTTTAGCCATTGGAATAATAACAGATGACTCTGTTATTATGACAGATGCCATATATAGACGGATAGAAAATGGAGAAACTCCTCTTGTGGCAGCTTATAAAGGATCTAAACAAATTACTTTTGCTATAATTGCAACAACACTAATTTTGGTTGCTGTATTTTTGCCTCTTATATTTATAGAAGGAATTGCAGGAACTTTGTTTAAAGAAACTGCTATTGCACTTTCATTTGCAATTGTTGTTTCATCACTTGTGGCTTTAACATTGTCACCAATGTTAGGTAGTAAATTTTTAGATAAAAAAAATAAATCAAATTTTGTTGTTATTTGGTTTGGTAAATTTTTCAATGGTTTTTCAAACTTTTATAGTGAAACATTAATTTTCTGGTTAAATAAAAAAAAAACTATCATCACCTTTATCATTTTGATGATAATTGGCTCAGGGACATTATATAATTACATAAAAAAAGAGCTTCTTCCCCTAGAAGACAGGGGAACATATTTAGTTATAGGATTTACAGATGAAGGTAGTTCTTTCGAATATACACGAAATAGAGCTGAAGATGTCGAAAAGAGACTTATACCATTCTTAAAATCAGAAGAAAGTCCCTATGATAGATTCCTAATGATTGTTCCAGGATTTGGAACGGATAATAGTTTTATAATAATTGCTCTATTAGATAATTGGAAAAATAGAAAACAGAATTCTCAAACCATAATGAGACAAGCTATAGGAAAAATAGTTACCGTTCCTCAAACAGTAGCTTTTCCTATTTCTCCTCAGTCAATAAGAGTTTCTAGCTACAATAAACCTGTACAAATGGTTATTTATGGAAACACTTATGAAGAGTTAGAAGAAGTACAATCTAAATTTATCAGAATGTTAAGAAGAAATGAAAATTTATCTAGTATAGAGTCTGACTTCAGTAGAAATAAGCCTGAGGTAAAATTATTAATTAATAAAAATAAAGCTAAAGATTTAGGTGTATCTGCTCAAGCAATTGGACAAACTTTGGAAACATTGTATGGAGGAAAAACGGTTACCAAGTTTAATAAACTTGGAAAAGAATATCCAATTATTCTTCAACAATACTTAGAAGATAGAAAAGATAAGGAAAGTTTAAGTAAAATTTTTATTAGATCAGAAAATTCTGGAAGTTTAATTTCACTTTCAAATTTAGTTGATTTTAAAGAAGAAGGTTCAGCAAGCAAACTATCAAGATATAATAGACAAAGAGCAGTAACAATTTCAGCAAATATAAGTGAAAACTATACATTATCTGAGGCAATTAAATATTTAGAAACAACCATGTCTCAAGTAGCACCTGAAAAACAAATTACTTGGAAAGGTAAATCTGAAGAATTAAAAGAAACCAGCAATGAATTATATATAATTTTTGCTTTGGCATTGTTAACTGCCTACCTTGTTATGTCGGCAACATTTAATTCTTTTGTTCATCCCTTTATAATAATTTTAACTGTACCGCTTGCTGTGTTTGGTGGGCTTGTATTTATATTATTTTTAAATACTTCGATAAATATTTTTTCTCAAATTGCCCTTGTAATATTAATTGGAATTTCGACAAAAAATAGTATTCTTATAGTTGATTATGCTAATCAATTAAGAACGACTGGTAAAGATATTGAGACAGCCGTTAGAGAAGCTTGTGATTTAAGGTTTAGACCAATTATTATGACTTCTCTTAGTACTATGATAGCAATGATGCCTTTAGTTGTAGGAAATATTGGACCAGGTGCTGGGGAAGAATCTAGGTTAGCAGTAGGCGCAACCATACTAGGCGGAATGATTATATCTACATTTTTTACCTTATATGTAACACCAACTATGTATTTAACTTTAGCAAAAAATACAAAAAGAATTGATGCCATCGATATAGAGTTAAAGAATCAATTGAATTAAAAAATAATATATTTTCTGGTAGTTAATGACTTGCTGCATTTGGCCAGTTGATCTTTGTATTTATTAGATTGATTTTCAACTTTTTTTGCAAGCAATATAACTTTTTGTTTTTGTTTATAATTTTTGTAATTTCCCCATCCTTCATGGTAAGCAATATATTGTCCAAAAGCATCCTTCTTAGAAATTTTCAAAATTTTTTCAGTTTTATTTGTATACCAGCCTATAAAATCAACGCTGTCTTTAAATCTTGTTCTTGTGGCTAATTTGTTACCTGTTTCATCTTTATATTGTTTCCATGTTCCTTTAACTGCTTGCGAATAACCAAAAGAACTGGATGGTCTTCTATAAGGTATAACTTTAAAGATTTTTCGTCTTTGTGGTCTTGCTAGCCAGTCAAAGTCTGACTCCATTTTAATAATAGCTAACTGTAGATAAATAGGAGTCCCCCACTTCTGTTCAGATTTTTTTGCATGCTTATACCAAAGATATCTTTCTGAAAAAATCGAACAACTATCTGCTGTATTTTTGGGAATGGAAGAACAGGCAGAAACAAATAAAAAAATTATAAAAAATAATTTATATCGAATCATTAAGTACTTTATAAATTATTTATTTTTCTTTCTCCATTCCCAAGGCATATCAAATTCTCCACTCCATATTACTCTATTTTTATCTTTTGCTATTTCTTGATCTTTTAAATATTTTTTTGAATATTTTAAATAAGCAACTGCATTACCAGATAATACCATAATTTTATTTAAATCTATTAAATCATTATTTGGTCCAGAAACATAACAAGTTCCTAAGATTCTTCCATATCTGTCTTTATTTTTATAATAACAAGTAACTTCTGAATTAATATTATATTCTGTAATATCGCTTAAATAAATATATGTTTCGAGTGCAAACTTTGATTGTTGACCACATAAATAGAATTGTGAATTTTTTATTCCACATGTCTGATTTATTTCAGGAGCGTCAATTCCAAAAAGTCTAATCTTTTTTTCTTCAATTTTAATTGTATCTCCATCAATAACCCTTGCTGTTCCTTTAATAATCTTTTTACCCTCGCTTAAAGAATTAGTAATGTTTGTGATAAATAAGATAAAAATTAAACTACTTAAACTCAGACTTCGCTTTTTCATTAAGCTCATCCATTTTTTTTCTAATATCTTCGTCTGAAATATTATAATCTTTTAAGTCTGTTTTTATTTTTCTAAAAACATCTTCATCTCCTGCTTCGGCAAAATCAGCTTTTATAACTGATTGAATATATTCTTTTTCTTGATCAGCATTATATCCTAAAATTTGTGAAGCCCATTGACCTAGATATTTATTTCTACGAGCACTTACTTTAAATTGTAGCTCTTCATCATAAGCAAACTTTTTTTCAAAACTTTTTTCTCTTTCATCAAAAGAACTCATTTTAACCTCCTAAAAATAAATAATTTAAATAAAATTAATGATAACAATACTCCCAATATATTTCCAAGTAAATCTTCAACCTCAAAACTTCTGTTAGGAATAATTGTATGTAACAATTCTAAAACTATTGATAATAAAATCAAATAATAAGTTATTTTTTTTAAATTTTTTGAAAAAGATATAAATCCTAAAGTTGATAAAATAAAAAAAACATAAACATGATTTGAGGAAACAATAAAATCTCTTGTTAGCTGTGGCTGGATAAAACAATCATTATATAAAAAACAGCCTAAAATACTTCCTGGATATAAATAGAAAATAATTATAATAATGTTCGAAAAATAAAATGAATTCTTTAATATTTTCATAATTATTCTATATTAAATTTTGATATATGAGTCATCTAATACTTGTCAGACATGGTCAAAGCCAATGGAATTTAGAAAATAGATTTACTGGCTGGGTTGATGTCGAATTATCACCTAAAGGTAAACTTGAAGCATGTAAAGCCGGAGAGTTAATTAAGGAACTCAAGATATCTTCAAATCACTTTTTTTCTTCATATCAAAAAAGATCTATTGATACACTAAAGTTAATTTTAAATACAATCGGGATAAAGAGTAAAAATATAGTTAAGGCCTGGGAATTAAATGAAAGACATTATGGTGCTTTAACCGGTTTAAATAAAGATGAAATGAAAAATAAATATGGAGAAAAACAAATTCATATTTTTAGGAGATCATGGGACAATCCTCCCGAACCTCTAAGCAAGAGTAGTGCTTATCACCCATTAAATATCGAAATATATAATGATGTTTCAAGAGAAAAAATACCTGACACTGAATCTTTAAAAGATACTTATGAAAGAGTAATTCCGTATTTTAAAACTAATATTCAAACAAAAATTAAAGATAATGTTATTGTATCCGCGCATGGTAATTCCATTAGATCTTTATGTAAATTTTTATTTAATTTAAGTAATGAAGAAATTCCTAGACTAGAAATTCCTACTGGCAATCCTCTTATTTTATCATTTAATAATGATAAATTAGTTAATGCTAAATATTTGGATCAAAACAGAACTAAAGATTTAATTAAATTCTAATTATTTAATTTATTATAAATTTCAATATCAGTTAAATGAACAAATTCATTTAAACTTTCATATCCATAAAGTTCATTTTTATCCAAAAGATCATTCCAAATTTCTGAAATTGAGAAAATTTTTTTATTTATTTTATTAAATATTTTCTTATTAAATATTTGGCATCCAGTATAAATATAGTCATTTTTTATTAGTTTAGATAATTGATTTTTTTCAAAAGTAAAATCTCCCCTAAATCTTGCATCAAAACTTTTATCTCTATTAACTACCATTAATAAATTTGTAATTTTATTATGAAAGTAAAAACTCTGCATCTTATCTATTGTGTTTTTATCTTTTGTACTCCAAATAGTATCAGGATTTAAACATAAAAAATCATCTTCATTAGTATTTTTTATTAAATTTAGAATTCCTCCTCCGGTATCTAAAATATCTTTTCCATCATTAATAATCTCTATATTTGCTGAATAATTTATTGTTTTAATAAAATCTTCAATCTGTCCACCCAGATGAAAGGTATTTATTTTTATTTTTTTAATACCAATTTGAAAAACAAAATTTATAGCATTATCCAGTAACTTTTTTTTGTTAATTTCTAAAAGAGGTTTGGGAGTACTATTGGTTAAAGGCAAAAGTCTTTTTCCAAAACCTGCACAAAGTATTAAAGCAGTTTTAATTTGCATTTTTTCTAATTTTTTTTGGAAAGTTTTTATCTAGTATTATTTTTAAATCTACAAATTTTCTATTGTTATTTATTCTATTTTCTATCAATTCCCATGCATAAGGAATTAATTTTAAATATTTATTTTTTTTATCTCTTTTAGAAAGTCTTGAAAAAATTCCTATTATTTTTAAATTTCTCAATACTGAAAGTATTTCAAAATCATTCTTAAAATTATTTTTATTTAAGAAATTATTTATTCTTAGATATTCGTTAAAGATAATGTTTTTTTCTTCAATCTTTGTGGGAAATCTCACATCGTCAATCAGTGAAGCAAGATCATAAGCGATGTTTCCATAAACTGCATCTTGACTATCAATTAAACCCAACCCATTTTTAGTTATCATTATATTTGATACATGAAAATCACGATGCACAAAAACTTTTTTTTTGTATTTTAATTTATTTAATAAATTTTTAATAATTTTATTTAATTTTTTTTTTATTATATTTTTATTTTTACCTTTAATAAACTTTGGCAAATACCATTCTATAAATAAATTTGATTCGTTTATCATCTTTTTCCTAGAGTAAAAGGGTATTTTATAATTAGAGTTTAGAAATGTTTTCGTCGTAATTATTTTTATCTTTTGTAGTTTATTCAACAATTTAATGATTTTTTTTAAATATAATAAATTATTATTTTTACGCTTACTCAAAATTTTAAAAACAGTTAAATCACCAAAGTCATTAATTTCTATATAATTTTTTTTATAATTTTGAGAAATTAATTTTGGAGCCTTTACTCTATGCTGATTTAAAATTTGATTTATTGCATCATATATCAATAAATTAGATTTTTTTTCTTTTTTACAATAAATAATTATTGAACTTCTATTGCTGTATTTTTTTCTATAATAAATTCTAAAAGATGCATCTCCCGATAATTTTTTAATTTTATTTAAGTTCATTTATAAAGGGAATATTGTTGAATGATGAAATTGTTAAAAATCTCTCATATAATTCATCATTATATTCAAAAAATAAATCTATTCTGTTTTTAGAGTTATCTAATTTTAGTAGTTCTGGCCATTCCACAAGAGTAATTTGATCTGATAAATTTTCAAATATCCCTAAATTTACAATTTCTCTTTCATCTTTAACTCTATAAAGATCGCAATGTTTAATAAATAAATGATCTATTTTATATTCAATTACTAAACTAAATGTGGGGCTCGGTACTTCGGTAATTTTTTGGTTATGTTTTTTTTGTAATGAATTAATTAGATGCTTTACAAATGTTGTTTTGCCTACTCCAATTTCACCATGAAGAAGCAAAATATGATTATGTTTTAAATATTCTGATAAATTCTCAGAAATTAATTTAGTTTTTTTCTCTTCAGAGATATTTATTTTGCTACTTTTAGTAGCGATATGCATTGGGTTTGTAAGGTCCTTCTTGTTTAACACTAATATAGTCTGCTTGTTCTTTTGTAAGTTTTGTAAGTTTGGCTCCTACTTTTTCTAGATGTAATCTGGCAACTTTTTCATCGAGATGCTTTGGTAACACATATACTTTTTTCTCATATTTGTCTGAATTATTCCATAGTTCAATCTGGGCAGTAACTTGGTTTGTAAACGAAGCACTCATAACAAAACTGGGGTGACCAGTAGCACAACCTAGGTTCACCAATCTTCCTTCGGCCAACAAAATAATTCTTTTTTTATCTGGAAGTGTTATTTCATGAACTTGTGGTTTGATTTCATCCCATTTATAATTTCTTAAAGCATCAACTTGGATCTCATTATCAAAATGACCAATATTACAAAGTATAGCCCTATCCTTCATTTGTCTAATATGGTCAGCTGTTACAATATCCTTATTGCCTGTAGCGGTTACTACTATATCCGCTTCTTTAATCATTTCATCCATCAATACAACTTCATAACCTTCCATGGCTGCCTGTAATGCACATATAGGATCAGTTTCTGTAACCATAACTCTTGCTCCACTTTGTCTTAAAGATGCTGCACTACCTTTTCCCACATCTCCAAATCCTGCAACAATTGCAACTTTTCCAGACATCATAACATCTGTTGCTCTCTTAATCCCATCAACTAAACTTTCTCTGCAGCCATATAAATTGTCAAATTTTGACTTAGTAACAGAATTGTTTACATCAATAGCTGGTACTAATAAGGTGCCTTCAGATTCCATTTTCTTAAGAGCCAATACTCCTGTGGTAGTTTCTTCAGATAATCCTTTAATTGATTTTAGTAAATCTTTATAATCCTTGTGCATTAATGCTGTTAGATCTCCACCGTCATCAAGAATCATGTTGGGTTTCCAATCCTTTTTTCCTTCAATAGATTGTCTAACACACCACCAATATTCCTTTTCGGATTCACCTTTCCAAGCAAATACTGGAATTCCAGCTTTTGCTATTGCAGCAGCAGCATGATCTTGTGTTGAAAAAATATTGCAAGAAGACCATCTAACTTCTGCTCCTAAATCTACCAATGTTTCAATTAACACCGCCGTCTGAATTGTCATGTGAAGACAGCCTACTATTCTAGACCCCTTAAGTGGTTTTTTTCCTTTATATTCTTTTCTTAATGCCATCAAACCTGGCATTTCAGTCTCTGCAAGTGATATTTCTTTTCTGCCGAATTCAGCTAAATTTATATCCTTAATTTTGTAGTCGCTCATAAAGTTGGCCTTCTAACAAGATTATTTATTTTTATCAATATTTAATTAAGCCATTGGAAACGTAATTTCGACTTTTGCACCTTTGTTTTTATTATTTGTTGCTATTATTTCCCCATTATGAAGTTCAACAAGATTTTTAACTATATTTAAACCTAGACCAGAATGTTCTCCAAATTTTTCAGGTCTATTGCTGTAAAATCTATTAAAGATTTTGTTGGTATCTTTTTCACTGAATCCAATCCCTTCATCGAGAACAATCAACGATAGTTTGCCATTTTTCTTTTTGGAGATTTCGACAGCTATTTCTTGGTTATCTTCACTAAATGAAATTGAATTTTCTAGAAGATTTGCAATTATTTGTTCAATTCTATTCTCAATTCCAAAAATTTTATAATCTTTTGCAGTATTCGTTTTTAGTTTAATGCCAATGGATCTTTTTGACTCATAAATACTATTAAAATCATCAACGACTGACGCAGCAATTTTTTTTAGATCAATTTTCATCATTTTTTCTGATGAAATAGCAGCTTCATCCTTTAACATTTGAGAATAATCAGTAATCAATCTTTCAATTCTTTCAACATCGTTAGATACGATTCCAATTAGTTTATTTCTTTGTTCTTTATTTTCCGTTTCAGAGATTATCTCAGAAGCGCTTTTTAATGATGCCAAAGGATTCCTAATTTCATGGAGCAAATCAGTGGAATAGTTTTCAGCAGTTGTAATTCTTTTTTTGAGTTCACTTGTCATTTCATCTAATGAATTAGATAGAATACCCAGTTCATCATTTCTTTTTTTTATATTCCCAATGTTTGATTTTTTAGTACTTTTCTCTCTTATAATATTTGTGTAAGTGACAAGATTTCTTATTGGTTTTAAAAAATATTTATTCAGCACCAAAGAAAATATCACTATGACAATTCCAACTACTATTGCTGTTCTAATTATAAAGCTTTTTCTTTCATTAATGGCTGCTTTGACGTCGTTCGCATTTTCACTAATTGCTAAATAACCAATATTTTCATCATTTTTTAAAACATTTTTAATTGTGATTAATAAAAATTGATCATAAGATTCTTCAATATATGTATAAGGCTTACCAAAATCACCTGAATCCAAATAATTCTCTAATTTTGAAAAAATAATTAATGATTTTTTGTTCTTTTTAATTTCATTCTTTTCTTTTTTTTGATCTTTATCCACATTTAGATCGTCCATCTCAATTTTGTCTAGTCTTTGAGAAAAGGCTCTAGGATCTAAATCTAATGTATCGGTATCTCCAATCAACTTAAAATTATTATCAAAAAATTGTACCCTATCTAAATTTTGAAAAAGAAATCTAGTTCTTTTTGAAAACAAAAATTTTCTAATATCTTCTTTATTAAATTTTATTTTCAACCTATTAAGATTCTCAATAGTATTATTTAATGTTTTTATATGATTTGATGTTTTATCTTTTATCAATGAAGGTTGTATACTATCTAGGTAAACTACAGTTAATATTCCAATAACCAAGAAAACAATAAAATTAATGAATAAAAATTTTTTTAAAATTGATAGATTTTTTAAAAAAAGACTTAACATTATTTAACATTCCAACGATATCCGCTTCCATATCTTGTCTCTATTGCTGAAAAATTATTATCGACTTTTTTAAATTTTTTTCTAATTCTTTTCACGTGACTATCTATAGTTCTGTCCTCAATGTCAGTATCTTCTCTATAGGCAACATCCATTAATTGAGATCTTTCTTTTATAATTCCAGGTCTCTTTGCAAGTTCTTTAACTATTAAAAATTCTGTTGTGGTTAGCTTGTCTGGGAGTTCTTTTCCATTCCATTCGCATTCAAGTTGAGAAGGGTCTAGTTTTAATTTTCCATG
>Ga0208639_1001645_pt1 | contig 14330 bp, 10 predicted proteins | sample ETNtaG_33_FD_185772 | JGI IMG/M metagenome (GOLD analysis project Ga0208639, IMG submission 185772) | Marine microbial and viral communities from oxygen minimum zone, Eastern Pacific Ocean - ETNP201310SV76 (SPAdes) (version 2) | ecosystem: Environmental > Aquatic > Marine > Oceanic ...
ATTCTCTATACTTGGGCAAAGTCAAACGATATTTGGACAAAAAGAATAGCCATGGTTTCAACCCATTGTTTCATAAGAAAAAATGATTTACAAGATACTTTCAAAATAGCAGAGCTTTTGCTCAATGATAATCACGATCTTATTCACAAGGCAGTAGGATGGATGCTTAGAGAAGCAGGCAAAAGAGACTTAGAAAAAGAAGAAATATTCTTGAAAAAGCATTACAACACAATGCCCCGAACAATGCTAAGATATGCAATAGAAAGATTTCCTGAAGCAAAAAGACAAAGATATCTTAAGGGAACTATCTAAGAATAAACTATAATTCTATTAAAGCCCCATCAAAATGACATCTTAGCGGGCCGGTAGATCAGTCTGGAAGATCGCCTCCTTGGCATGGAGGAGGGCGCGAGTTCAAATCTCGCCCGGTCCACCATTAGATGCCATATGGAAATAACTCCAGAAATTCAATCCACTTTAGCGAAGGGCTTTGCACTTACTGCAGTGATGCTTTCAACAGGTGCATTAGCACGTTATTGTAATGTCAAAATTAATTATACTAGAAAAATAAATCATTTTGCTATATTTTTCTTACCTGTTTTTATTGACCAACAATTTAATGCTGAAACATTTACAGATTTTATTTATTTAGCAATAAGTGCTTTGATAACCACATTGTCTTTACTAGCATTTTATGAACCTATTAGACAACTGATACCTCCATTTCAATTGATGTTTGAGGGGTTTGATAGGCCAGAAGATAGGCCACATACGTTATCATGGCTTTGGACGCAATTTGCAGCAGGTTTTGCAGTAATGTTACCAATGATTTGGCTATTTGGACAATGGGGATTAGAATCACTAGTAGTAATCCCTATTTTGATAAACGTGATTGGAGATGGGTTAGCAGAGCCAGTCGGTGTAAGATTTGGAAAATATCAATACAAAACTAAAGCTTTGTTTACTAATAAAGAATATTTTAGGACTTTAGAAGGAAGTGCTTGTGTGCTGATTACAGGTTTTATTGTAATTGCAATGCATGTTGATTATTTTACGACGACACAATTTATCCTTTCAATGTTATTAGTTCCTATTATTATGACATTAACTGAAGCTTATTCACCACATACTTGGGATACGCCTTTCTTGATGTTTACAGGCTACGTTTCATTAATGCTAATAATGCAGATTTAATGTTTATTTTTTTACTAAAGACTTATGCTAGTGCTAGATTAATTTGGTCTTCCAATTCAGATTTAGACATTGATCCACTTTCAGAAAAAGTAATCATTCCGTCTTTATCTATAATCACAATACTTGGACTACGATCTGCACCAAATGCATCAGTCATTTCCTCACTTCCTAGAGCGTAAGCCCAGTTTTTGTCTTCGGCCCTTTCCTCTAGTTTATCCTTATCTTCATTCTCTGTTTGAGTTATTGAAATAACTTTAACATCTTCTGGCATAGTAGTATTATTACAATAGCTTTTGAGAACATTCTTTTCAAAATTATGACAAGAGCCACACCCCATATTCATAAATTCAAGTACAACAACTTTTTCATTTTCAAAATCAGATAAATTAAAGGAATTTCCCTCAGTATCAGTTATAGTAAAATTTGGAGCTTCGTTACCAACTTCGACATCAATAATATTATCTTCAATTGTTTCATTATTCATAAAATAACTATTAATTGAAAACCCTCCAACAATTCCAGCGACTAAAAGAACACCAAACAAAGTCTTTGTATCCATATTTTAAAATCTAGAGCATTGATTTAAAAGTTATTCGATAAATTTACAAGAAAGGTTTTACAAATTCTTCAGAAAGTTCCCACAATTTGAGATTATGTTCTTCATTTTTAGCTTTACTTGATCCTTTCTTAACTTGCGCATTAGCAAAGAATTTCCCAGTAACGTTCTTTACTTCGTCTGAACATGCTAAATGAATACTAGTCTTTGCCCCATCTTTTACACTTATTGCAGTTAACATCATCGCTAATCGAATTGCATTTCTCCATATGATATTATTATTCTTTCCAAAGTTTGTAGACACAAAACCAGGATGTAAACAATTTGCAGTAATTCCAGTTCCTTCAATCCTTTTTGCTAATTCATAAGTAAACATGACGTTAGCGAGTTTAGATTTTTTGTAAGTATCAAATCCACTATAACTTTTTTCACCATTCATGTTATCAAATTCAAAATCAATACCATAATGGGCGCTTGATGAAACATTGACGATTCTTTTGTAATCGCTTTTTTCGACGAGAGGTAGTAATTTCTTTGTCATCAAGAAATATCCTAAATGATTCAAAGCAAAAGTTCGTTCAAACCCTTCTTCTGTAACTCCTCTAGAAGTAAAATAAGCTCCAACATTGTTTAACAAAACATCAATTTTAGGATATTTTTTGGATACTTCATTAGCAACTCTAGAGACTTCTTTCATCAACATAAGATTTGCTGTAAAATAGTCAATATCAACATAGTTATCAGCAACTTTTCTTATTTGCTCTACAACTTTTTCCCCTTTCTCTTTGTTTCTTCCAATAAGAATCAGATTACATCCTTTCTTTGCCAGTTCGATAGCAGCTTCCTTGCCGATTCCATCAGTAGCTCCTGTAATTAGGCAAATGCGCCCTTTCATGATTTCACCATCAAATATCTGTGATAATGTAAATTTCCAGCCTTAAATGCCTCATAAACAGGAGTTCCTTGGACTCCGGCAAAAGTCTCGAAACTTTTTTTCATTCCCATGGGTACACTTTCACTAATTCCTTTAACTTTACTGTCATTAACATCATCTAAAGCATCTAAAACTTCTTTGGTAACATCCTTTTTCGATACAATCTCAAATCCCACATCCACAAAAATTTCATGTAATTTTTCCATAGTCTCTTTATCTCTAAAATCAGTCCAACAAAAATTACCTCCAGTTTTAAGTGAACGGTAAACCTCTTTCACAAACGCTTTCACATTTCCATAACAATGTGATGATTCTACATTGTAAATTATATCTTTAGAATTGTCTTTTAGTGGAAGATATTCTGCATTGCCAACTTTGAAAGAAAGGTTTTCTTGTGATGAATACCAATTACTCGCCAATCCAACTGCATCTTTGGAGAAATCAAATGCAATCAACCTTTTTGGATTATATGTTTTAGCAATCCAAGAAGCTCCGCCACCTCGACCACATCCAACTTCAACAACTTCTTTTCCCTTTAGATCTACGTCTCGGATATTCATATTGTATAATTGAATGAAAAGTCTATTTGGTTCGTCTTCTTTTAACAATGACAATTCCTTATTGTCTTTGTAACCATAATTCATAAAGCGAAAATCACCTTTTTTGTGCGCTTTAGCCAATCGTTGATACCACCATTTCCACATCCAATTACGCATACGACCAGGAGAAATACGCAATAAAGTTGCAAAAATGCGGGCAGGTATTCCCATTGCCATCTATAAGAAACTGGACAATTTTTCTCTTAGCCCATCTATTCCAAGGCCTTGGTGTAGGATTTGCTCTTCTTGCCCACAATTGCCAGGTCTAGTAGTTCCCATGTAATCATAATTTGGAACCAATCCACGTTCCAGTAACCACGTTCCAAATCGAATTCCCAACCCAGTTCTTGAATTCAAACTTTCAACAACTAATACAAATGGAGATTTTCCAATTTTTTCCATAGTATCTTCATCTACAGAACTTAAACTTGGTTTGTTTACCAATCCAATATTTATTCCTTTTTCACGATATTCTTCGACTACGTGTAAGCACCTATGAAGCATATCACCATACGACACAATCCACCCAGCATCGCCATCTCTAATTATTTCGTCGACTCCAGGAGTAAATTCATATCCTTCACCATAGAAAGAATCGCCATCGGAATTCAAAATTAGGGGAGTTTTGGATCTATTTGAAAATACAAACCGCAATCCATGATCGTTGAATATTCGCTTAATTATGGCATCCATTTGGTTAATGTCAGCAGGAAAGTACAATCCAGTAGAACTTCCTTCTTCTACATAATTATCAGCAAAGAAATTGTTTAGACCAAAATGGCAAGTATTATCAGACATATTGTCAACACCGGCATGGGAAAAATGAGCTAAAACATTGGCTTCGTTTAGTCTAGACATTGTTATTTCTGAAATGACCATTTCCATAAATGCTGAAAATGTAGCAAATATTCCTTGATGACCTTTTTGCGATCCAAAACCTGCTGCAGCAAGATAATTTCCTCTTTCATGTATTCCAGCTCTTGTAAAACATTCAGGATAATTTTCTCGAACAGCAGTTAAGCCTACAGAACCTTCTAAATCAGAATCAAAAGCATGTACTTTTTTCCTTTCAGAGTCGTTCATTCCATTTAACATATTGACAACAGAAGTTCCAAATTGTTTCCTACAAGCTCCTTTTTCACCAGAACCTTTGAAAGTTTGGTTAGCACTTGAGTTATATTCTTCAGCAGTTTCCTTTAATTGCTTAACAGCTTCAGCGTGTCCCTTATTTTCTAAATATTTTATCCCTATATCTAGAGGAATCACATCATGTAAATTACATTCACCTTCCATTTCAGGGATTCCCGGCCCCATTTTTCGTTTGCAAACGACTGCGACAGGTCCATTTTTTTTGATACTACCTACGATAGCATCAAATAAGTCAGAATAATTTTCACCGTCACAAATTATAACTTCAAAACCTTGACCTTCTAATGTTTTAGATACACTATATCCACTCATGTAAGTTTCAGGATTTCCTGCAATAGTCACATTATTATCATCAATAATCCACTTAACATTCAAATTATTTGCTACAGCTAATCTTGCAGCTTCAGCATTATTGCCTTCCATTTGTGCGCCATCTGAACCATACATAACAATGCAAGAATCAGGGTTTGCAATAGCAACTCCATTAACATGGCCTGCAGCGTGCCCTAATCTTCCAGTAGAAAAATCAATACAGTCTAACAATTCAGGTTCAGGATGCCCTGCAAGACCAGATCCATATTCTCTATAATGCATTAATTTTTTAGTAGGCATTTTGCCTCTAATTGCTCCCCTAACATATTGTACAGCAGAGCGATGCCCAGCTTCATCAAAAAATTCATCATGTATGTCTTCTCCACCATCTCTAAGCGCATCAACAATGAGCACTTCAGGAACAATATCGTATGGCCCGCCAGTATGGCCTCCAATGCCTTTAGCTCTAGCGAAAGCTGTTGTTGCTATAACTGCGTCACGTACTAATTCAATGTTGTCAGTTAGATTTTTTAATTCAGAATTTGTTAATTCATTATTGACATTTAATTCTAAATTTACGAAACTATCGAAGCTTACTGGAAAAACCATGAGGCCTCATTTAGAAAGAGCCCTTAAATGTTCCCCGTATTAATTTGCTTTAAGTTTTAAAATATCAGATTTTCCGCCATCTAAAATAGCAATTATAGAAACAGGAAATGGTTTTCCACAAGCAGCACCTAAAACTGCATTATTTCCGTTGAAAGAGTAAACCGGAGTCCCCCCGTCATTAGCAATAGTTACAGTTTCTTCAGGACAATTAGATGATAAAATTACCAGCTTTGCAGATCCTGAGTTTATTGCTTTATTTGATTGTTTTGCTCCAACTGATACTTTTCCAGTATCAATTGCAAGTCTAAGAGATTTGTTTAGATCCATCTATTTCTTTCCTTTTTTTCCTTTTTTAGATTTAGGTTTGTAAATTGCACTTACGGCACCAGTACCTAGGTGAACTGGCTGTCCTACAATGATATTTTCAGCAACACCAGTAAGAACATCAGATTCTCCACTCAAACCAGCTTGTAAAAGATGCGTAGATGTAATCTCGAAAGCTGCACGAGCCAATACCGAAACTTTAGCACCAGATATACCATGCCTACCAATAGCTTGAATAGCTCCAGTATTTGTCATAACATCAGAAACAAGTATATTGTGTCTTGCATCTACTGCCAAACCTTGCTCAGATAATGTTTTATGTAATTCATTAGTGATTGCAATTCTTGCAGCTTCAATTCCAAGAACTTCAGCTACTTCGTGTATTGAATTGGTATTAGTTCTTGTAGGATCAACTCCAGCCACTTCAAGAATAGCTTGCAAATCTGAACCTTCAGTAAATATTACAAATTCATCACCTTCTTTTCTAACAATTGCACGTTGAATATTTCCAATTCCATCAACCATCAAATGGCTAACTTTATCTTCTAAGAGGTATAATTTTTTGAAAGAAACGGCATCTTCTTCTAGAATAATGGTTCCTTTTTCAATAGTCATTTTAGACTTCAAACGGCCCTTTTTCTTGATTCTAGCTGCCAATTCTTCAATAGGCAATCCACGAGTTTTCAATATCTTCATATCAGGTTCAATCAAAACTCTAAGATTTGTAATATCAGTACTTATCGTTGCTAATTGAGAAACAGATTGAGCTTCAATTAGGTTTGCAATTTCAAGTGCTTTCTTTTGAGATGCAGAAACATTAGGTTCTAAGAAAACTTCCATAATTGGCGTTTTAGGAATTCGTCTTGCATCAACAATCTCAATTAATCTTGGAAGTCCTAAAGTAACATTCATTTCTGCAACACCAGCGTAGTGGAAAGTACGCATAGTCATCTGAGTTCCAGGTTCTCCAATAGACTGAGCAGCTATTACACCAACAGCTTCAGTTGCATCTACTTTATTTCGAATATATTGTTCAATACCACCATCAATCACAGTTTCTATTTGCTTAGGTTTTAATTTGTGCTTGATACTCTTTTCTGCAATTTCTCTAACGACACCTTGAGGTAATGTGCTATCCTTCTTAGATAACATTTGTTCAATATCGTTTTCTACCTCATTTAGTTTAGTATACGTTTTAACTAAACTTTCAATATCATTTTTAGCCAATTTACTTGTTTCAGCTTCTATAGCAATTTCTTCACTGTAAATTCCAGGAAGTTCAGAAGTTAAACTGTTAGCCTGTTTGCGGAACTTATTAATTTTTTTGACAGGTTTATCTTCTTTGTCAGCTTTTTTCTTCTTTTTTACAGTTGCTTTAGAAGTCACAGGTTCTTGAAGTTCTACGGCTGCAGCCTCTGCAGCAGCATCTCTAAATTTAGCAAGTTTGGCAGCAGGAACGCCTGCATTTCTTAATTCATTATCAGTAGCAATAACTACTTGAGAAGCTAAGAAAATACCATGACTAAATAAACTGAGTGAAACTTTTTGACTCAACCCCATCTCAGTAAATAGTTTTAAAGCTGTAATTCGTTCTTCTTCAAATCTTAATCTTTCTCTATCTAAATCCAAACTATCTTCCACTTGAGTATAGTTTCTAGCAGACTTAACTTGAGTCCCATCCATTTTACGGAATTCTTCAAGACGAATAGTCCTTGGCATCTCAATGAGTCTTTCAATTCTTAAGAATGTAACATACGGTTCACTCGTGTGAGCAGATAATAATAATTCTTTTTCTTCAGGAATATTTGGCCTATCGAAGGAAACAACTTCAGTTATAACCGATTGATAGCAAATGCCTCTTGTTTTAAGATAGACATAACCGTGGAAAGGATATCTGAATTGTTTGGAATTAATAGGGAATGCAACACCCAAAAGGACTTGTCCTTTTTTAGAGATTTGCTTTAGAACGCCATCAATAGTGTATCCCTCAGGTAATGACCAAATAACTCCTAATTTCTTTTCAACTCTTCTAAGAGCTTGATCTGCAGAAATAGGTCCATCAGAAATATCACCTTCTTTTAGCGCTTTGTCAACGATGTCATCTCTATCAATCGAATTGTTTTTTGAGACATCTATTAATTGCAAAATTTCTTTGTAATAAAAATCTTTCTCAAGTTTTTTCAAAGGACATTTTTTCAAAGTTCCTAATTGGTATCCTAATTCTACTGTTTTTTCAGCTAATTGTGTAGAAAGCCCCCGTTTTTCAAGAGCTCTAATTGTATCTAATCTTGCCATTATTTACCTCCGGTAACGTCATCAATTAAACTATCAACGTCAATAGCACTACCAAATTTACTCTTAGTAGGATCAACAGAATCTTCACCGTATTGGAATTGTACAACTGTGTTGGCTGTATTTCTTACCGTGTAATCATATTTAACTCGTAAATCTTCAAGAGCATTAACTAAACGTCTTTGCATGTATCCTGAACGCGAGGTTCTAACAGCAGTATCTACAAGACCTTCTCTTCCTCCCATGGAGTGGAAGAAATATTCAGTTGGCGATAATCCACTTTTGTATGAGGATCTAACGAACCCTTTTGCATCAGCCCCCAAGTCCCCTTTATTGAAGTGAGACAAGGTTCTTCTTTCATACCCTCGTGAAATTCTTTCACCTCTTACAGCTTGTTGTCCAATAGATCCAGCCATCTGAGATAAGTTCAACATACTTCCACGAGCCCCAGAACGGGCCATAATAACTGCAAAATTATCCATACCTAAATGCCATCCCGCAATTTCACCAGATTTATCTCTAACTCTACCCAAAACACCCATAATTTCCACTTCTAATGTTTCTTCAACACTTCGGCCAGGTCTTGGTTTGAATTTTCCTTTATTGTAAGCATTTACAAGTTTATCAACTTCTTTAACGGCTGCAATTTGAGCTTCAGTAATTTGATTTAAAGCATCTTGAGGCACATCAGCATCATCTATTCCAGTAGTACATCCGGTTTCCATCAAAGCTCCAACTGCCAATCGAGTTACTTTGTCAATAAAGTCTCTAGCTGCATCTGATCCTTGCAATCTCGATATTTCTTCTAGAATTCGGCCTTTGAAAGCAGAAATAGAATTACCATCTACAGGTCCTCTAATCATATTTCCATTCACGATTTCTACAATCATGTCTAGTTCTGCATTTTCTTCAGGAGTTCTATCTGCAAAATAAACAGAAGCATTGTATTTTAGATTCATATCATCTGGTAGAAGTACAGAGAAGATTTGTCTTCCAGACCACCTTGGGCCGCCTTCAGCCTTAGGATAATCCGGTTTAGGTAAATCTCCTTTATAATCAACACGAGAGAGAACTCTTACAGTTTGATCAATATCATAACTTGCAGTTCCATGGGTTAAAAGGAACATTCCAGTGATATGATCATGAATGGCCCCAATAACAGCTCCGCCAAATCTTGGAGATCTAATATGTTCTTGAACTCTCATTAATATTCTTGCTTCAGCTCTTGCTTCTTCAGACTGAACAACGTGTAAATTCATTTCATCTCCATCGAAATCTGCATTGTAAGGAGGACATACACACAAGTTTATTCTGAAAGTCTTACCTTTCATAATTCGTACTTCATGAGCCATCATTGACATACGATGTAAACTTGGCTGTCTGTTGAATAACACAATATCTCCATCCATTAGGTGTCTTTCTACAATGAATCCAGGCTCTAAACGGTCGTGATTAAATTCCCAATTTTCATCAGTTAACTTAACTCTTCTACCATCAGGCCTAATCATGTAATTGATACCTGGGATATATTTTTCAGGATCCGTAGGAACAAAATTTTCTTTAATTAAATCTCTCATAAAAGAAAGATTATGAATATTAATTCTTACTGGAACAGTCAACTCTCTAGCTGCAAGTTCCGGAACACCGACTTGGTTAATACTCAAGTAAGGATCAGGAGTTATCACAGTACGGGCTGAGAAGTTAACACGTTTTCCAGAAAGGTTTGAACGGAAACGTCCTTCTTTACCTTTTAATCTTTGAACAATTGTCTTAAGCGGCCTTCCTGAACGATGTCTTGCAGTAGGGATTCCTGCAGTCTGATTGTCAAAATAAGTTGTAATATGGTATTGTAATAATTCCCATAAATCTTCAACAATTAACTGAGGCGCTCCAGCATCACGGTTTTCTCTTAAACGTTGATTAATTCTTAAAACATCTACTAATTTATGTGTCAAGTCATCTTCAGAACGTTCACCAGATTCTAGAGTAATCGAAGGCCTCATTGGAACCGGAGGAACAGAAAGCACAGTTAGAACCATATATTCAGGCCTTGTTATTTCAGGATTGAAACCTAAACATAATAAATCAGAATTAGGTACTTTTTCAAGCCTAGATCTAACTTCCTTAGGCGTGAGTTTTCGCCCTTCTTCCCTAAATGTTGTTGGTTTGTCTAAAGTAACTTTAACTTTCGGTTCACCACAATGAGGACAACTTTTTGATTTTGTAGCTTCCCTGATTGCTCTTTTTGAAATTCCTCCAATAGCAACAGTAGTTCCAGCATCAGAATCCATAAGAGCTCTGATTTGTTTAGTATAATGGTCAATTCTATCCTGGGTCAGCATTATTCTTCCAGAACTTGGGTGAGTTGCATTCATTATGTCTTTGATGGTTTTAGAATATCCGGAATGGATAACAGGCATAGCCAAATCAATATGACCAAAGTGGCCTGGATCTTCATCCATTTTTCTTCCACTTGTTTTACATCTTAATCCCGGCTCAATTACGCCCATATGCAAATCCATCAATCCCATTGGAATAGGAAATCCATCATCGTCATAAGTATCTGCAGTAATTACCTTAGTTGCAGATAATTTGCGAACTTCTTTTGGACCCATTAAAGCAAAATCGATTTTACTGATTTTCTTTGGAATCATTTCCCTCATGACAAATCCTCCAATCTTAATCTAGCAACAATTCCAAGGGATTTAAGTTCCTCTAGTAGTAATTTAAATGCATAAGACATAGACACAGGATAAATAGAAGTATTATCGCCCATTGGAGAAGTTAGAACACCTCTTCTATCCAAGTAACCAATATGTCCCGATTGACTATCAACATACTGTACAGTTTTATCACTTTCATCAAGTAAACGATCTTTGATAACCATCGAAGCTCCGTGAGCAATTAAACAATCACGTTCCATTTCTCCAAATCTTAATCCTCCCATTCTAGCACGACCTTCAGTAGGTTGTCTTGTTAGAAGTTGTACAGGCCCTCTCGATCGGGCATGCAATTTTCCAGACACCATGTGATGCAATTTTTGATAATAAATAACTCCAACAAAGATCTCAGCATCTATACGGCGCCCAGTTTGCCCATCATATAGAACTTCTCTTCCACTGTGTTTTAATCCGTATTCAGCCAATGCGCCTCTTAGATCATTTTCTTTTTCACCAGAGAATGCACTACCATCTACAGCACGACCTTCCATACTGCCTACTTTTCCACCTATCATTTCAAGAACATGTGCAACAGTCATTCGGGAAGGAATTGCGTGAGGATTAATAATCAAATCAGGAGTTATACCGTCCTCAGTGAAAGGCATACCCTCAGGAGGGACCATGTGTCCAATGACTCCTTTTTGACCGTGCCTACTTGCAAATTTATCACCCATTTCTGGAACACGTTGATCCCGGACTCTGATTCTAGCAATTCTAGAACCATTTTCAGTTTCAGAAAGCATAACGGAATCTACAGTTCCTTTTTCTCCATGCCTTACAGTTAAAGAGGATTCTCTAACTTTTTGAGGACTTAGGAAATCAGTAGGTTCAGCTAAGAACCTTGGAGGGCTAGTTTTTCCAATTAGAACTTCTTTACCTTTTAAATCAATTTCAGGATAAATTAATCCATCTTCTTCAAGGTAAAAATAAGCTTCTTCTGAACGTGCACCACGAACTTCAGGACCTGGAATTACGAATCGATCTTCTTGTCCGCCAGGATATCTCCTTTCCTCAGACATGTATGTTCTAACAAAAGTAGATCTTCCAGTTCCTCTATCTATAGAACCTCGGTTGAAAATTAAAGCATCTTCCATATTATATCCATGATAAGACATAACTGCAACAACTAGGTTTTGTCCAGCAGGTCTAGCCCTCAAAGTGTTATATTTCATAGCTTCAGTTTGAAGCATAGGTCTTTGTGCATAATGTAACAAGTGCCCTCTGGTATCTGGCCTTATTCTGTAATTTGCTTGCCCCATTCCTAATGACTGTTTAGACATACCAGCCCCCATTGTACATCGTGGGGCGGAATTGTGTTCAGGGAACGGAACATTGGATGTAGCAACTCCCAAGATAGTCAATGGATCAACTTCCATATGTGTGTAGCTATGCGTTTTCTTTTTATCAATTAAATAATCAGGATTTAATGCAATAAGGCAGTTTTCTTCTTCTTCAGCATCAATATATTCAATTACGCCTTTGTCAATTAAATCTCCCCATTCTAACTTCTCATTCTTTAATGCTTCAATGTCACTATCCTTAATACTTAATTTATTTCCTCTCTTTATAACCATTAATGGTCTTCTTATTCTTCCAGGATCGCTGTTAATAATCACATCATTTAAGGACTGGTCATACCTTACATTTACAACATTACTAATCAGACCTTGTCTTCTTCTTTGTATCATTTCTTTTACAAGATCTTTAGGGGCTTTATGAGCGCCAATTAAATCTCCATTGAAATATACATTACCCCATTCAGGTTTTGCAGTTTCAATATCTTGAATATCCAAATTAGAAATAGAGTCCATAATAACATGGTTTGGCACATTCTCAGAAACATCAACCATCAAAGCCAAATTTTTAACCAAACCACAATTTTGCCCTTCAGGAGTTTCATTTGGACACAATCTACCAAATTGTGTAGGATGCAAATCACGAGCTTCGAAGTGAGGCTGAGATCGTGTTAATGGAGATATAACTCTTCGTAAATGTGAAAGAGTAGCCATATTACACGTTCTATCTAATAATTGTGAAACACCAGCTCGCCCTCCAGTCCAATTGCCGGTTGCCATGGCGTGCATTATTTTGTTCGTCAAAACATCTCTTCTTACGGCATGGTGAACTCTATTTTCTTTTCTTTTAGAGTAAGATCGTTCCATTTGATATTTCATATCATTTAGTAAAGCTTGAAGTCCAGAACGGAATAATTCTTCCATTAAGTTTCCTGCCAATTTTAATCTTTTGTTTGCATAATGATCTTTGTCATCAGGTTTTCGGTCGCCAACATGTAATTCTAGAACCTCTCTAGACATACGCCCTAAGAAAACGGCCTTTTTCATTCTTGAATCTTCAGTAGTACTCAAGTGTGGTAACAAGGTATTATCAAGGATGTAATTTATTCTCTTTTTTCGGTATTCTTTTGATTGTCCAGCAGCAAACCTTCTTTCCAAGTATTCTAAAGCTTCTTGAGTAGTATAGATTCCTTCCTCATTATGAACTTCTTCAATGTTTGCTAAAATTAAGTTTTGTAAGTCTTTATTGTCAGTAATTGCAGCCATGATGTCGTCTGCAGATTCCATTCCAAGAGCCATTAGTAAGATAGCCAAAGGAACTTGACCCGAGGCTACAGGAATTGAAACTGAAAGAATACCATCTTTCTTCTTTTCAACAACTGTTAGTGCACGGAAACCTTCTCTTTGTGAGAAAACTTTTGCTAATTCAGTCTGTCTTTGGTATCTTTCTTCTTGTTCAACCATAACTCGGTTTGGCGCTAAATCTTCAAGACAGACAAGAACACGTTCGGTACCGTTTACAATGAAGTAACCACCAGGGTCCATTGGATCCTCAGATTTTGCTTTGAGCCCTTCACGATATTCAGCATCGCTTGAGTTTTCTCCAGTCAAATAATTTCTGTGAAGATTACAAAGCATAGATTTTACCATAACCGGCATATTCCCAATTTCTTCTTCTACTTCCTCAATTTCAATACCTTCTTCAATAATTGTAAAATTTAGGTAAATTGGAGCTGCATAAGTCATATTTCTTAGACGCGCCATCATAGGAATAGAATCAGTTTGAGAACCATTTGCTTCATAGACCATAGGTCTTCCAATTCTAATTTTTCCGAGATTAACGATTACATCTAAGTCACCTAATTCTAGACGTATTGCTCCTCTTAAAGATTCATCAGCCCCTACAGAAATATTGTCTACAACTCTCTGCATCCATGGAGCTTGGTTTTTTTCATGCGGTAGGAAATCATTGAAAGAACCCAATTGGTGATTTACTAGTGCAGCACTTGGCCCGGAAATACTACGGCTATCAAAGAAACCTTTGATTAATGTACGTGAATTCATTCTTCCACCACCAATCTGTATGCGAGGTTACTACCTGCACTTTCACTAAAACGATGAACTTCTACAACATCATTTGGTTTTGCTTCCTCGTCCAATGCTTTCAAAGCAGGATCTTTCAAAAGAATTTTAGGCAATTGATCTCTAGTTATGTTCAAAGGACTTAACTTTTCCTCAATTTCAGACTCCTTAAGCAAAACGTGCTTCGGTACGAGCTTGTTTAACCACAATATGTTATCGTTCATTTTGGCATCCTTTCCAAATCATCTGGCGGGCCTGAAGGGA
>Ga0208639_1001646_pt1 | contig 14309 bp, 9 predicted proteins | sample ETNtaG_33_FD_185772 | JGI IMG/M metagenome (GOLD analysis project Ga0208639, IMG submission 185772) | Marine microbial and viral communities from oxygen minimum zone, Eastern Pacific Ocean - ETNP201310SV76 (SPAdes) (version 2) | ecosystem: Environmental > Aquatic > Marine > Oceanic ...
GGACTCATATCTTTTAGAGCTATCAATGCATTTGTAGTCAAAGTTTTTAACAACTCAAGCCTTTTTCTATCAAATTCAATATTTCCTGATGCTGAAACGTTTTCACCCATTGCATCAGATACTAGTGTTGATAAGTCTAAATTTCCATCTAATTCCTTTTCTCTAAACCACAATGAGAATCCAGCCAAGAAGCTAAGTTCACTTTCAATCCATTCACCTAATGTTCTTGATATTAAGTCTCTAGCAATTCTGTTGTCTTCAGACCAATATTGTTCAGCATGTTTCGGAAATTTTGTTTCCATTATTGAATCAATTTCTTCAATTTCTTTATTACGCAATTTTATTTTTTTAGATAGATTTTTAGAGATCCAAGTATAATTACAGGATATCTTTAGTTCAGTCTCCCCTTTTTTTTTAAAAAACTTCAATGAGTCCTGTTCTGAAATTAGTTCAGCTACTTTTTCTATACTTAGTTCTGATATCTCTGAAGCTTCTTCGATAGTAAGTTCATTTCCTATTAACGAAATAAAAAGTTGAGCTAATTCATCATTGCCCGGTTCTTTCATTGTATAATCCTGCTGCCTCTGGGTTTCCCTTCTAAAATATTTTTTAGTGAATCTAAATTAGTTATCCAACATTGACTGTATTGGGCTATTTCAAGAGCACATTCTAACTTTCCAATTAGACCTCCCGTAACATCAGCAGTTTCACTAACTTCGGTTTTTTTCCTTAATATTTGAATAATATTAGAATCAACTAAAGGAATAATATTGCTTATTTTAGATTTAGGATTACCATCCATAACTCCCGGATGATCCATAATAAATACTGAAAAAGTAGGCTTGTATATTCGAGCTAATTCCTTCATAATAACATCTCCACTTAGTATGTTTATACCTTGTAATTCATCATCTGTTACATCTCCAAAAGTAACAGGAATATAACCTTCTCTTATGATATTGTCAAATATTTCTTTTGGGAATTGAGAGATTTGTCTTGCTCCTTTGGTTTTCATTGTTTCAGAAGGAATTATAGATCTAGTTTTTATATCATTTTTATCTATGGTGTCACATAAGATTTTATTTAATTCACGCATTTGTTTTCTTATTTCTATAATAGATTCTTCTTGTTCAGTACTGTTATTTAATCCGCCAATTAAGTTAAACTTTTGTGCAATAGGATGTCCAAATGATCCTGCACCATGTACTATAATGAGGTCATAATTATTATTGTTGAGTAACTTCCCGATTCTCTCTAAATTTTCATTATCAATTACTGGTAAATGGCTTTTTTTTTTAGTAATTAATGATCCTCCAAATTTCAAAAGAATTTTTTCTTTAGGCATGATTTCCTTTCCAGACATAGATAACTCGTCAAAAAGGTACAGTGTCATTGATTAAATAGCACTATCAATGGCTGAGAGTGCAAAATAAGATAGGTCTTGCCCTATTCGGTGCTTTGTGTTATAATTTAACACAGGGTTTAGCCTTTACTTTAGTTAGGATGCAAGCAAATGCTCTTGGCGATTTTAGAACATTAGGTTTAGTAGTGGGCCTACCTAACTTTGCACTTGTTGGAGGTTCTATTTTTTGGGGAATTATAGCCGATCGTTGGCAGAATCGCAAAGCTGTTGTTGTATTATGTGCAATGTTTTCATCAATTTTGTACATTCCTTTGCCTTGGCTAGGACCATTTGGATTGATATTAATTCGAACTTTGCAGTCATTTTTTCTTGGTGGAATGGTTCAGATTGCAACACTATTTTCTGAGTTAGACCCTGAGGCAAGGGCAACATTAATGGGAAAACTTGAGGCAGCTCTAGGTTTTGGCTGGGGTGCTGGGGCCTTTCTAGGAGGTTTCCTTGTAATATCTGAGGATTATGGTTCATCTCATCCTACCGTTATTTTTTCTTTCTTGCTGACAGCCTCTTTAGGTGTTTTTGCAGTAGTTGGTTATATGGGTTCTACAGAAAGATATGTGCCTAGAGAAGTTATCAAGTTAAATTTTGCAGAATATTTTTGGCCTATATCTCGTCTTTTCTTTACAACTTTTTTGATGTTTTTAGGATATATGTTCTTTTTAAGTATTTCACCAATATATCTAACAGAAGTTACAGGATCTAGTTTTGGAATGGGGATTATAGTTTTACTTAGTGGAGTTGTTCATGCTATTTCAGCCCCCTATATTGGAAGATTAGTTGACAATTATCCCCGTGAGAATGCCATAAGAGCTTCAACTATAACCGTTTTTTTTAGTTTAATAATCTATTCATCAACAACTAATATTTATTTTGTGACTTTAGCATTCTTGCCACCTATATATATGACATATTTTCTGGGAGCTAGGGCAATTATAGCTGATAGTGTACCTTATCAACTTAGAGCTAGAGCTATGGGGCTTCTAACTTCATTCAGTTTATTGGGAAGTGGAGTTGGTAGCATTGTAGTTGGCGAACTTTTAGTCAATATGAGTTTTCAAGATGTTTTCCGCTTGGGTTCTATCTTGACTTTTATTGCAATATTAGTTGGTTGGTATCCTTCTAAAAGTAAAATTTAGTTACATGTAATGCGTATATTTTTATCTTTGAGGAAGTTTGTAACAAAGTCATAATTATCTTTATCTTGACCTAATATCTCAGGGCAGATAATTCCAGTTTTGGTTATATTCTTTTCAGCAATTAGCTTTGCAAATGCACAAGCCGTTAGGCCCGTTGTTCTGGCCATACTACTCCATCCTTCCGTTCTTTCATCATAAACAGTATAGTTAATTTCAGTTCCATCTCTTTTGATGGCACTAATTATCATAAAAGTAAATTCATCCTCATCTTCAGATAATTTCCATTCATCAAATAATTTGATACATGTTTTTTCCTTTTGAGTCATTCTCTTTCCGTTAAAACTGATTATATCATCTGAAAATCCCCCTTCACTAATTAAGTTTTTTATTAATTGAGCGTGACCAGGATATCTAATTGTATATTCAAGTAAATTCGGGATTTTGGATATTTTCTTATCTGAATTAAGTAAAGTTCTTAATCCATCGGTTAAAAAAGCTTCGAGAGAACCTATGTTTTCTACTTCAAAATTATGAATATCAGATAAAGCTTTTTTAATCTTAATTACGCCATTTTTTTTAATTCTAGCAGGTCTCGTATATTCTTCAATAATATCTATTGGTGAAAAAGGAGCCTTATAATTCCAAGGAGGTTTTTTCTTTTTTGGAAGGCCTCCTACCATAGTTCGAATTTCAATAATATCATTGTTTGCAGCTATATGTCCAATAATTAAATTACTTAATCCAGGAGCTACACCTGCATCCGGGATAATAGTACAATTTGATTTTAGCGCAAGGTCTGAAAGTTTAAGACAATCTTCAGGCATAAATGAAATATCCGTACAAGAAATACCTAGAGTTATTAGTTTTTTTAACATTTTATAACCCATAAAACCAGGAAGACAATTAATTGCTAATTGATAATGTTTTATTTCTTTTTCAAAAAGTTTATCGTTAACATCCACTATTTTGAGTTTTATATTTTTGTTATTCTTTTCAAGATTAGCTAAACTATTTTTTGAATTATCAAAAACGGTTATTTGATATTCCTTTGATAATTCAGTAGCTATAAGTGTCCCTACCATTCCACTACCAATAACTGCTATCTGCATTATGAATTAAACACTCATTTTCGTTCTAGAAACCCTTACGCCACTTGGAGCAACGACTATCCATTTTTGACTTACACCTACTAAGTCACCATCTATGTCAGCTACAGCTCTTTCTAATTCAGCAAGTATCTTGTGTAAAGTTTCTTGATCGGAAGTAAGCGGAGTAAAATCTATTAAAATCATATTTCCATCATGAAGTTCGGTAGTTATTTGTTTGATTTGTTCTGGTTTACTCAACATCATAGTATGAACCATCATAGATGCTTTACCACCATAATCTTCAGCCTTATCAGCACTCCAATTCCTCAGATCAAAAAATTGTTCAGTAGGTATCCTTCTCATCTGTGGTGGTGCTGCTGCCATAGTTGAATATTTAGTTGTGGTTAATTAGGCTTCCTATGTTTTAAAACTGAAATTCCTATAAATAATACAGAGACTATAACAAAATTTGGATATGGTAAAATACTTGATTTGACATCGGCCGTAAAAGTGGCTGACTTTGTCATATTATTATTTTCTAGAATAGTCTCTCCGTTTGAAGCAGAGGCTATTACTTCGAATTCATAATATCCTGCAGGTGCAATCCATTCAAAACTAAAGACTTGAGATTCTTCACCTTCAATATTATAATTCCAACTTTTAACAATTTCATCATTAATTAATAAGTCAACTGTACCAATAGCAACGGCTCCATTGTATAGTACAGATTCATAAGTTTTATTATAATTTCTTAAAATGAATTCAATATTTTGAGTTTTTCCTTTCTCTTTCTTTCCCTCAATTTTTAATGATTCAATATATATGTCCGGCCAACCAAGAACTTCTATAGTACTAATATTTGTTCTGAAATTTCCTTTTTCATCTATTAATTCATATTCTAAAATTATAGTTCCAGTATACTCTATTTCGACTATTAAATTAAAATTAGAACCTTGATCTTCATATAGTAATTCAGCTCTTTGTGTGTCTTCAAAGTCATATACACTTATTTTCAAGAAATTAATATACGCTTCCCCTTCTTCATCATATGCATTAAGGTAAATTTCAAAATCTTCACCATATCTTGGATTTTGAGGGAAGGTATTCATTATTCCCCAGGGTTTATAGTCGGCATAGAATTCTACTTCATAATAATTTTCACCTACAGGATTTTGGAATACTGTAAGGTTAATTGTGTGTTCCCCACCACTTTCTATAAGAGTTGTAATAAGTTCATTAGTTCCAGCAAGTTCTTCACCATCCAAGGTCCACTTGTAAATCAGTTCAAGTTCATTTGTGTCAAGTGAATTTGATCCATTCCAAAAACCACCAGATTCTGTCGAATCAAATGAGACCCATTGTCCTTCATTTATTGTATTATTAAATTTAAAAGTAGCATGCGGGTTATTATAAACAAAAGTAGTCATTGAAAAATTTTCAGTCCACAAATTGGTTTCAATATCTCTTGCAGATACTTTAAGGAAATATTCACCTTCTTCCCATTCAGGCTTCAAAGAGTCATAATTAGCAGTATCCATAAGTATACTTTCATTAATCTCAATTCCTAATCTTTGAACCTTCCACATGTATAAATTAAATTCACCATTCTCAGAGTATGTTTGAAGGGTCCCAATTTCATTCTTGATTACCTGGGTTGAATCTTCCCAATTTAATATCGTCAAAGAAGGTACATTTTGAGGAACAATAGTAAATATTTCAGTATTTTCTCCTCCTCTACTATCTATAACTTTTAGCTCGAGTGTGGTTTCTTCAACTAAATTTAGGTATATTGTATCTGTAGATAATTCTTGTCCATTTACAGTCCATAAGAATTCAAGTTCATCCCCTTCATTATCGAAGCTTACAGTACCATCAATCATTATATTTCTGTTTGCAGGTATTTTCCAATTATTATTTCCTAAGTTAATTCCATCAGAAATTCTTATTTGTGAGGTAGGTGGTGCATTTTCAACCTCAAAACTAATTATAGTTGAATTAGTACCATCTTGGTCATCAGTGACTGACAGTGTCACATAATATATCCCAGGCAATCCAAATTGATGTTCAGTAATCTGACCTGTAGATGTCTCTCCATCTCCAAAATCCCAGAACCATTCTTCAATTTCTCCATCATCATCATATGACAAATCCACAAATTGAAACGTTACTAGTGTATTTCCACTATCTGGATTTATTTCAAAATCAACAATTGGTAATTTATTTATTACTTCTATTATGTAATATACAGTAGTTATATCGCTTAAATCATCAATTAATTTTAGAGATACATTATATATTCCTGAGTTTTTGTATTCATGATTAATTGTAGCCATATTCGAGGTGTAACCATCGTCAAAATTCCATTGGTAAAATTCAACTTCACCATCAACATCATAAGAATCAGAGGCATCAAATGTAATCTCTTCACCTAACATTATTACTAATTTAGAAATTTGTACAACTGGAATTGGTCTTTTATTAACAAAAATATTCAATATAAAAGAGTCTTCAAGTCCGTTATTATCTCTTACAGTTAGTATAACATCATAGCTTCCATTCTCAATAAAAATATGTTTTGGATTATCTGTGTATGCAAATTCCCCATCTCCAAAATCCCAAGTATAATTTACAATATTTCCGTCTTCATCCCATGACTCATTGCCGTAGAATTGAAGTTCCAAACCCTCAGTAATCACAGCCTCATCAGCATCGGCTACAGCATGTGGTTTAGACAAGAAGCTAATATCTAAAATGATATTATCACCGCTAGATTCAATATTTTCAATTTTCCAACCAGATTCGGTACCATTATAGGCTAGAGAATTTGGATAGCTATCTTTTGAGAATGTACCTGAGTTATAGGGGTCACCTGTATCTCCCCGGTTAGCTCCACTATCTAAATCGTCATTACCATCAGCTTCTTCTAAGTCCATTCCCTTGTGCTCTTCATCATTATTTACTGTATTTGAGCTCCATTTTGAATTTAGGACTTCTTCATCAATATGCCAAATAAGTAACCCCTCACCAGGTAAGTAAGAATCATAATTTGTTTGTTGTCTATTCTCAATTAAAAAATATTGTTTAGAATTAGACCAATTTCCTGGTATTGGAAGTTTGTATACTTCTCCCCCTTCAGATATAGGTTCAAGAACTAAATTGTTGATATCATCTTCAATTAGTATCGGTTCTTCCCATCCTAGCCAGTATCTTGAATATGCACTAAAATAAACAGGTGTTTCTCCATTATTCCCCCAAGATCCAGCAGCCATGACTGCCCAATTACCCGATCCTTCGGAGGACCCATCAGTATCATAAAAATCAGGCAAACCAAGTTCATGTCCGAATTCATGACACCATACACCCAGTGGTTCTCTTTCGCCAGAAGATTGTTCATATTCAGGTATTTGAGTAATTTTATTTATTTGATAATCGCCATCATTAGTATCTATTGTGATACTAGGCCAATGGGCAGACCATATGTCATCGTTATCTCCTGTAGATTCTCCACCAGGCCCTGAGTGTATTGCCATTACGGCATCATAATTTCTAAAATCAATATCATCGTCTGCTATCTCTACACTGTCCCTAACGAATGAAGTACCACTTGAATAATCTGCAGCATCTCCATCCAAAGTATATGGGCCAAAAACATCACCTTCAATTGTTAATTGGCCTCCTGAAACTTCATCATAGTAATGCCACATAGAATCTGAACTGCCAAATGCTAAATCTTCAAAATAATCTTGATCATGTTCGTCATCAAAATCTTGATCTTCGAATTCAGCCATGATAAATGCCACTTCAATAGTTCCAGTACTAGGGGCTGCTTCAGTATTCATTACACAAAATAATGATAAAAATATTAATGCAGCTATAAGCCTCAACTTTTGAGTCATTAATATAGAATATTCAAGATACAATATTAAGCTTCAGTTAGAAACAAAACCTAGTGGATCTGAAAGAATATTATCTCTGGCTTCATGTGTGATTTTAACAGGTTTTTCACCAAAGAACACCTCATTATTATTTCTCATGGTCTCCAAAGTTCCTACTCCCATAGCAAAGTTTACTGCAGCTCCAGCTCTAAAACCTGCATATTCATCAGGTATTGCGTTAAGGTATTTTTTTACAGGCTCAATATGTTGACATGCATTATCAAGCATTGCATCTAGCATAGTCATAGATTGTTCTTCATTTTCTGGTTTGAGAAGATCAGATGGTATTAGTTTGTATTTTTCAAATAAGAATCCTGGCCAAAATATTTTTTCATTATCCAAAATATCTTCTCTATAATCACGAATTATGTTAACTTTCTGTAAAAATAACCCAAAGTCTCTTTCATTATCCCTTAAGATTGCAGAGTTTTTATCAGAAAGATCTTTAGATCTAGTTCTAATTAATTCAGTCAGAAATCCAGATGGTGTACCTGCTACATAATAACAATATTCATTTAAATCTTCAAAAGAATAAACCTCTTGGCGGAGAAATTTTTGCATGCCAAAATTCATTTCTTTTAACCATCTTACCATGCACTCCTTTGTCCTTTCATCAAAACTATCATGAACTGTAAGAATACTTTCCATATTTTTAACTAAGTCTCGATATTTAGGGTTAGCTACCATCTCATCTGCAGAGTCTACCAAAGTTTTAGCTTTTTCTTTTGCAGAAAGGCTACTTGGACTCTCTAAAACTTCCATTAGCAAGTTCATTGAATGAATTCTTTCTTCTAATGCAATTTCTCTTCTACCAATATCATCTTCAAAAGTATCTAAAATTCTAGCTTCTAGATATCCTACCATAATTGGTGCTAAGATGTTGTTTTCTACAAGAGGAATAGTTAGGGCAAAAGAACGAGAAACTGATTGTAAAGCACCTTTACAATAGTCCATACTATCTTGAAGTAATTCTCCAGTTTTGCTTTTGACTGCTCCGTACAGTGATGGCATAACAACTCCTTATTCGGACTTCTTAAATTGACGAAGTATATTTAAAACTAGCTTTTCGTAAGCATTCATGCTTCCACTATCTGAGATGAGTACAAAGGAATCTCATAATATTAAAGCTATTTTATTTGATTTGGATGGTACTTTTGTTAGTAAAGATGGGTTGAAAAGTAATGCTTATAGTAAATTGGAACTAGTTCGTCAGAAGGGTTTAAAGGCTGTAGCAGTAACGGGGAGATCAGCGGGTTGGTGTGATTTAATTGCTAGATGGTGGCCAGTTGATGCGGTTGTTGGTGAGAATGGTGCTTTCTTCTTTTTTAAGAGTAAAAATAAAATAGTAAGAAAAACATTTTATGATTTAAAGGAACAAAACAAGAATAGGGAAAAACTAGCTTCCTTATTTGAAAAATTAAAATCACATTTTCCCAATATTCGAAGTGCATCAGATCAATTTTCGAGACAATGGGATTTGGCAATAGATATTAGTGAAGAAACTAGCGTTTCAAAAGAAGAAATATTGAAAATAATAAATTTTGCAAAAGATAAGGGTGCCTGTACAGCCATTTCTAACATTCATCTCAATATATGGTTTGGAAATTATACCAAAGAACAAATGTCATTAAAAGTTATTGAAGAGTTAGAATTGCATGAAAAGAATATATTATATGTAGGAGATTCACCTAACGATTCTCCAATGTTTAATTGTTTTGATACAACAGTTGGAGTTAGTTCAGTAAAGAATTATGGAGAATTGATGAGAATATATCCTAAATATATTACAAATGGTAATGATAGTGAAGGTTTTGTGGAATTGATAAATTTCCTTATTTCGACCAGGTAATACCTTCTTGATTTTGATAATTTCCACTTCTTTCAGAATATAGTGAGGCTGCAGAACCAGACATCATTTCAAATACCATTTGAGCAAAAGTTTCACCGATTCTCAATTCAATATTTTCAGTACTTGAATTAAATCCTAATAAGGTTAAAGTTCCATTAAATCCAGAGTCAATTTTACCAAAGCTACAGATTATGCCTTTTCTAGCCCAACTAGTTCTGATCCATAATTGAGCACATACATTTTGTCCACATTCAATGCGTTCTTTTGTTGAAACTGCAAAACGTTTTCCAGGAGGAATAACAAGGCTTCCTTTTGAAGTCTTATTTCCATTTGGTATTTCAACTTCATCAATAGTTAAGTCATATCCATTTGGTGTTAAGTTTTCTTTATTAAATGGTTCAATATCTAATTCTTTTAGATTAATTGCAGATAATATAGCTTCATCAGATAGTGTAACCATTATTTTCTTATTTCATTCAAAAATTGTTCAGCCATATCTGCCCTTACTTTACCAGAATTCTTTAACATTTCAGCAACCTTATCAATTTCGTTTGCTTTTGCTCCAGCCTGTACTGCTAAATTACGGGCATGTAGGCCCATGTGTCCTCTCTGTATTCCTTCTGAAGCTAAAGCTCTCAAAGCACCTAAATTTTGGCACAAACCCACGGCACAAATAACTTGTGAAAGTTCAGTAGCTCCTCCAGGGATTTTAACGTCTAGTATTTTGACACATGCTTTTGCAGTAGGATGGGTAGAAGTAGCTCCACCAACTAATCCAATAGCCATAGGTAGTTCAATGCTTCCTTTTAGGTCACCATCCTCAGTTTTCTCCCACGTTGTGAATGAAGAATGTCCTTCTTTCCATTGGCCATATGTATGAGCTCCAGCTTCAATAGCTCTCCAATCGTTACCAGTAGCAATAACTACAGGATCAATTCCATTCATAATTCCTTTATTGTGTGTAGCTACTCTAAAAGGGTCAGCACATGCAAAAGAAAAAGCTTCAATAATTCCATCAACAACTTCTTCACCACCCAAAAATTCAGCAGGCCATATTGCACTAGCTCTTGATTTGCGATATATTGCTAAATTAGATATAATTCTAAGATACACTCTACCACCAGTTATAGTCTCTAACCTGGTAGCAACAGCTTCAGCCATTGTATTGACTGCGTTAGCTCCCATTGCATCTCTACAATCTACTAGCAAGTGTGTTATCACCATTGGACCAGTATCAGAATCAAGTACACGAACTTCAATGTTTTTACATCCTCCACCAAATTTAACCAAAATAGGATCCTGTTCATTAGCCAATTCTATTATTTCCTTTCTTTTATCAATAATTTGTTTTTTTGCTGCGAAGGGGTCTTCTAAATTTACTAATTGGATTTGACCAATCATTATAGGTTCATCAGAATCTGCAGAAATACCGCCCATTTCCCGAGTCCCCTTTGCCATGTGTGTAGCTGCAGCCACAACAGAAGGTTCCTCTAAGGCCATAGGAACCATATATTCCTTCTTATTAACCATGAAATTAGCAGCAATACCTAAAGGAAGAGGGAAAGTACCAACTACATTTTCTATCATTCTGTTAGCAGTTTCTTCACCTAATGCACCATATCCACTTATGGCATTTGCTTCTTCATCAGAAAGATTAGCAAATTTCTTAACAAATTCTAGTCTTTCAGATGGTTTTTTCTTGTAAAAACCAGGCACTTCCGAGCTCGGTGTCATAACTACTTAAGCAAGTATTCCTTAAAGATAGTTGTTCAATTTAAAGAGGAGATTCACCAATAGTACCGCAGTGAGGACACATAAGTTCTTTATCACCACTTTTACTTTTAAATTCTTTTGAACATCCAACTTCACATATGAATGAGACTTGTCTAGAAAATTCACTTCCTGAAATTACACTGAAGGATATATTTTCCTCTATATTATCTAGGACCTGGTTTTCATCTTCATAATTTTCTATAGGTATTAAGACAGGTCCGTCATTACCGAATTCTTCAGATTCTTTACCCTTAAAAAGAGACCTTGCAGAGAATAAAGCTACAGAAATTAAAATAGCAGCAGCAGTTAAATATATGTAAATATTTCCATCAGATTTCTCTTCAGTAATCACTTCATTTACAACCTCAGTTTCAATAAATATTTCTAAGAATTTATTTTCCATATCTGAGTTGGTATATCCCATTCTATCAATAGATGTAATCCGATAATAATGAAATCCATTACTCAAATTAACTAAATCATATTCTAGTTTATTGTCATCACTTGCGTTTAGTGTGTTTACGTACACCCAATCACTAGTAAAATTTCTTTTACTTTCGATAAGGAAGCTTACTGCATCCAAAGGTCTCTCCCACTTTATAGTGGCATTATTTCTTTCTTCAATAATAAAAGTAGCACCAGTAACTGCCTCAGGAGGCATTGCATCTACAGTAGTTTTTAAGTCAAAACCTTGATAAATAATAGATATAGAAGAGTTCAGTGGTGGTAAATAACCGTCATCTCCATCACCAAATACAACCTTGGAAGCTGTATAGTCAATCCAGTATTGGTTTGCAGTCATTCCGGTCAAATCAGTTCCTGTGTATTCTTCTAAACTTCTCTCGAAGACTCCATCACCATCTTCATCAATACTAATAGCCATATTCCGAATCTTACCAATCATAACTGGTTTTAGAGGATAAATGGGCAATTCAATATTTCGGTCTTCTTCAGAATTAATTAATACTGTGAATTGGTATGGTTCCCTAGAATAATCATTTCCAGCCAAATCTATTGGATTAATTCTGAAATAATAGGTTTTAGAATCTACTAAATTGGTAATTATAGATTCGTTTTCCCAATTATTGTTCCAAATTTTCCATTCTAATTCTTCTTCATCATTTTCATTTATTTGGGCATATTCCAGACTTATATTGTTCAAATTTTCACTAGAGTATAATATGCTTAGTACCAGATCTTCAGCACCTATAAAATTATTGATTGGACTTAATTTTACATCAGGCCTTTCTCTATCAAATGTTATAGTTACATCGCTAATGTCTTTTAATTCAATATTACCTGCATAATCAACCGTTCTTGATCTAAATTCAAATGTAGAATCATATGGTGGTGAAAACCAATACTGGCCTGGAGATGTAAATGATCCAAAATCATTCCATGTCATATTTCCAACTTCTCGATATTCAATTAAGTAAGCTTGAATATCATTTGTTAGATTAGCTTCCCATTGAAGAGTGATACCATCTAAATTAGTAAATTGATAATCGCCTTCTACTATCCAAAGATCGGATTGAGGCAAGTCTAAATCAATATTCATTTCAGTATCATAGGATCCTTTATTTTCAATATTTCCAATTGTATCTACTGCAACTGATTTAAATCGATATATCATTCCGTTAACTCCAGTAAAATCCATAGAAGTATTTGTATAAAATCCCAAAGAAGTCCATTCACCGATACTAGATCCATTTTTTTCAGCGTAATAAATATAATATCCTTCTAAGTCATCATAATCAGAGATACTTCTCCATTTAACTTCAAAAGTAGAGTTATTACGATAAAATCCCTCTTTAATAATGGTAGATGTTGGCGCTGTTGAATCTAGATAGATAGGAATTTCATTTACTTCTGTTTTGTAATTCCATAAATTTGCTTGTGGAAATGTCATCTTAATTTCTTGGTCAAACCACTGTGTATTTGTAGGATTATAAACTACACTTGCAATTATATTTTGTCCTTGATTCAGATAGTTTGTATATACTTGAACTTCTTCGTTCCAATATTCAGCACCGTGTCCACTACCACCATCTATGTCACCAAAAACAAAAATTCCATTAATATAGTGATCACCATAGTTATTCGTTGCAACACTGATGGTCATGAATCCATTATCATAAAGACTCATGTCTGAAATATTCACCGAATGTCTGAAGTAAGCATAATTTTCACCATTCCAGAAGGTTTTGTAGTTTATCCCATCCAAATCAGTATCTCCAAAAGGAGTATTTCCATCACTCCATAAAGAATCATTAAAGCCTAATTTTGTCCAGTTAGTATTATTAAATAATTCTTCTGAACCAGTTGAATTTACCCATCTCCAGTCTACTTCATCAGTAGTACCTCTACTCAACAAAGTTCTTGTTAATACGTAATCATGGGCACTTTCAACTTTGAAAGAGAGGTTATAGAAACCATCTTCATAAGACTCAGGTATGGTGGCAGTTAATAGGACATTTTGACTTTGTCCAGGTTCTAGTAAAAAATTATTTGGAGCAAATTGTACATTCCAGTTATTGAAGCTTGAATCGGCATGTGTTAAAGTTATATTGTCGGTTAAATTCCCATTATTTATAACTTGGATTAAGGAGCTAACAAATCTACTATTATTAATCAACAAGAGTTCATTATCAAATGATGTATTTAATGAGTAAATCTTTGTGGTCACATTTAAAATGAAATAGTTATTAGTCAAATTGGTTTCGTTGCAATTACAAGAAAATGAGATATTAAGTTGGTTAAGGCCTAAATTTTCAGGAGTCCAGCTAATGAATACTTTCGAACTATAATTATCAGGTATTGTAGTAAAGAAATCGTCACTATTATTGAATGTGTCTGTAGTACTATTTAGAAAAACAGTTTCTGCACTTTGATTTCCTTGATTCCCTCCATTGATTAATATGTTAACAGAATCTCCAAGTATTATAGATTCGTTAGTTGGTTCAAAAACTTGGGCTGTGAGTTGTAAATCAATCCACTGTCTATTACTATTACCCCATCCTCCAACATAATCACGAGCATATACAGCAAGTACATTTTCACCTTGATTGAATGAAGAAGGAGTTATTGTTCCTGCAGCATCATCATTCC
>Ga0208639_1001647_pt1 | contig 14308 bp, 15 predicted proteins | sample ETNtaG_33_FD_185772 | JGI IMG/M metagenome (GOLD analysis project Ga0208639, IMG submission 185772) | Marine microbial and viral communities from oxygen minimum zone, Eastern Pacific Ocean - ETNP201310SV76 (SPAdes) (version 2) | ecosystem: Environmental > Aquatic > Marine > Oceanic ...
TTCGACCGCATAGTGCGCTTGGATACTTGCCACCTGCTCCAGAAACGGTTGAAGCGATACAGACAGTTTCCGCTACGCTCCAAAAGAAGGGTACAATTGCTGAACAAAAAGCTTTTCTACGTTCTTTTATTAAGAAAATTACTGTAAACCACCCTGAAGTACAAATCGACTATAACATCCCTATTATCAATAAGAAAGGCAGAACCTCCGAAAGAGAAGTTCTGCCTATTATAAAGAATGGCTCCTCGGGTAGGATTCGAACCTACAACCTAGTGGTTAACAGCCACCCACTCTACCATTGAGCTACCGAGGAATTTGTATTTGATTTAAACCTTTTTTGTAATAGTTTTGCATTTTTCTCGCTTTGTCAGATGAATTACATTTCTCTTTATTTAGATAGATTTGCGAAAAAACCTTTTTTTGCGATGAACGTTGCAATAATCCAGGATTTTTGAAATTTCCGGTTTTAACCGGCTGCGTTCAGCTATTATATCAATAAATCCATGCTTGAGCATTGATTCAGAAGATTGAAACTCCTTGGGGAGCGTTTTCTTAATAGTTTCTTTAATTACTCTCGGACCTGCGAACCCTACAAGCGCACCAGGTTCGGCCATTATAATGTCTGCCTGCGAGGCAAAACTGGCCATGACACCACCTAAAGTCGGGTCGGTAAGTACTGAGATAAACAACAGTCCTGCATCCTGGAGTCTGGTTATGGCAGCACAAGTCTTTGCCATTTGCATTAGGGATAAGGCTCCCTCGTGCATTCTTGCTCCTCCCCCAGAGCCTGAGACTATGATAAGCGGCAACCATAGCTCCCGCGCTTTTTCGGCTGCTCTCGTAATCTTTTCTCCGACCACTGATCCCATACTTCCCATTATAAAGGTTGAATCTGTAACACCGAATACAACTGCCTTTCCCTCAATCAACCCCTTTCCAACCGTGGCCGCTTCGTTTAAGTTTGTTTTCTTCTGTTCACTTGCAATCCGGTCTGTATATTTTATACGGTCCTTAAAATTCAATGGATCAGCAGGTACCATATCATTCCAGTATTCTTCAAAACTGTCTTCGTCGAGTGTGATCTTTATGCGCTCTCTGGTGGACACCCTGAAGTGGTAATTACACTCAGGGCAGACATTTTGTTTCTCCTCCACCTGTTTATTATAAACCACGCTTTTACATCCATCGCATCTTTTCCATAATCCATCGGGTATACTTTTTTTTCTTCTAAAAAACAATTATGTTTTTCCCCTCATTTTTCCGATAAAGCTTTTATTGTGAGTACAGTCTCTAGCTTTTCATAAATAAATAAGAATTTTCCCGTGCCTTCCGGCGGAGATCTTCTACTGCTTCTTTATAATTATCCTTTGCGAATATGGACGTCGCTGCAGCAAAAACATTAGCGCCTGCAGATGCTGCGTCAGGAATCGTTTCCGGTTTTATACCGCCATCAACTTCAATATCCAGATTTTCAGGCGCCATTTCCCTCAGCTTCTTTAATTTATCACATACGTATTTTTTGAAAGCCTGCCCTGAGAATCCCGGATAAACCGTCATTACAAGAAGTATATCAATAGATTCAAGCAGCTTTTCAACTGTCTGTTCATGCGTGTCAGGGTTAATTGCAACTCCCGCTTTTATACCTCGATCTTTGATTAAATTGATAACATTCAACGGATCATCAGTTGCCTCAATGTGAAAAGTCAGGATATCATTTTTTGTTGTTCTCTGCGTAAAGGATTCTACATATTTATCGGGGTTCTCAATCATTAGATGGATATCCAGAGGGACTTTCGTAATTTCTTTTATTTTGTCAACAATAAAAGGACCCATCGTCAGATTTGGAACAAAATGTCCATCCATAACGTCAATGTGAATCAAATCTACACCCGCTTGTTCCACCCTCTTAATTTCATCTCCTAACTGTGTCGGATCAGCGGCAAGTATTGAAGCAGATATTTTTGTTTGCATATAATAAATTTATGAATTAATAGTTTTATTGAGAACCCGGCTTATCAGTCAGTGCAGCTATTCCGGGTAATTCTTTACCTTCTAATAATTCCAGAAAGGCTCCGCCTCCTGTAGATATGAAGGATACCTTGTACGATTCTCCCATCCTGTGGAACGCAAGGTCTGTATCTCCACCTCCTACAATGGTCAATGCATACGCAGAAACAACGGATTCTACCATTGCATATGTGCCTCTGCTAAAGGCATCTATTTCAAATGCACCCATAGGACCATTCCAGATTATGGTCTTTGCATTTTGCATGGCCTCAGAGAAAAGCTTTGTACTTGCAGGCCCGATATCCAGGGCAAACCATTCATCCGGAATTTCCTGGAAGGTTACCAGCTTTGTCTCCGCCATTCCGTCAAATTTGTCTCCAATTACAAAGTCCACGGGTAAATATATTTTAACACCTCCTTCCTTGGCAAGCTTGTTTATCATTAAAACCTTTGCCACCACATTTTCATCTACCGTTGCCTTGCCAACCCCACATTCATGTACCGCAAGGAAAGGAAATGCCATTGCGCCGCCAATAATTATTTTATCAACCTTCTTTACAAGATTCTCAATAATCTTTATCTTGTCTATAACCTTTGCGCCGCCAACTATAGCAACCACAGGTCTCGATGGAGTATTGACTGCCTTCTCAAAATAATCAATTTCCCTCTTTAAAAGAAATCCTGCCGCTGATTGAGTCACCGCTTCATTCATTCCTACCATTGAAGCATGTGCCCTGTGGCAATTCCCGAATGCATCCTGTATCATTACATCACATAAGCTTGCCAGCTTTTTGGCAAACTCGGGATCGTTTTCCCGTTCTTCCTTATGAAAACGCAGGTTTTCAAGAAGCAGGACGTCCTCAGACTGCATAGCGTCTACTTGTTTCTTCACCTCAGGACCTATACAATCACTTGCCAGTGTTATTTCTTTGTTCAGGAGTCTATGGAGTCTCCTGACGATTGGCTTTAAACTGAATTCCGGTAAGACCTTTCCGCCTGGCCTTCCGAGGTGAGAGGCAAGGATTATTTTTGCACCTTCATCAAGTAAATAATTTATAGTTGGTAAAGTGGCCCTTATCCTGGCATCATCAGTTATGTTTCCCTGGTCATCAAAGGGAACATTATAATCCACCCGCACAAATACTTTTTTGTCTTTCAGATCAAGATCTTTGATAAAAAGTTTGCTCATCTTAAGAACCTCTTTAAACCTTTGAAATAAGTTCTATCAAGTCGACCATACGATTTGAATAACCCCATTCGTTATCGTACCAGCCAATTACCTTTACAAGATTGTCACCAATTACGTAAGTGGACAATGAATCAAAGATGCATGAATGTGCGTTGTCTATTATGTCTGAGGAGACAATGGGGTCTTCACAATATTCCAATATGCCCTTTAATTCGTTTTCCGATGCAGCTTTTATAACATTATTAATTTCCTCTATACTTACACTCTTTTTTACTGACGCAACTAAATCAGTCACTGAGCCGTTAGCGACAGGTACCCGCATTGCCATACCGTCAAGTTTTCCTTTAAGCTCGGGTATGACTTCACCAATAGCCTTCGCAGCACCGGTAGTTGTCGGGATAATATTTATGGCGGCAGCCCTTGCCCTTCTCAAGTCGCTGTGCATTAAATCGGCAACTTTCTGGTCATTCGTGTAGGCATGGATAGTAGTCATAAGGCCTTTTTCAATTCCGAAGCTATCGTTAATCACCTTTACAAGCGGTCCAAGACAATTTGTAGTACAGGAGGCATTGGAGACAATTTTGTGTTCGGGCTTAAGGTCATTGTCGTTTATTCCCATAACAATTGTAGCGTCAAGCTGATCCTTTGCAGGTGCAGACAGGATTACCTTCTCTGCTCCGGCTTCAAGATGTTTTTCGCAATCCGCTTTTGTTGTAAATATACCGGTAGATTCTATCACTACCTCAACTCCCAGTTCTTTCCACGGAAGACTGGCAGGGTCTCTTTCCTTTGTTAACCTGACCTCTTTTCCTTTTACAACTAATGCGTTGTCTTTTGTACCAACTTCTCCATTAAACCGTCCATGAACTGAATCATATTTCAGAAGGATGGACAATGTCCTGGCATCGGTTAAATCATTAATGGCAAGTACATCAATATCTTCTCTCTCTGCAATTACCCTATATACATTTCGACCTATCCTGCCAAAACCATTAATTCCTACTTTAATTGCCATTTTTTAGTTTCCTTTCCGACCAATATAATAGATAATTTCGCTCCAAAATTCAAAATCAATTAATTCCCTGGATATACGCAAAATTCATATAATTCCGGCTAGTTGTGCCTTTTTGAGATGTCTTATTTGAAAAGATATTCTTCCCGCTTTCAGAAGGGGTTTTCCAATGATAATAAGAAGTAAAGATTGTCTTTTCAAAATATAAGTATTCTATATAAAACGAGGAAATACTTATGGATATGACTAAAACATAGAGGCAAAATTCTAACACACCACCATAATTTGTCAAGCTATTTTCGTTATATGTTCCGGCTATAGGGCCCTCTGCATACTTATTAATAGACACATAGAAAACAAATTGTTATCATCAAAATTGTCTAATAATATAGAAGAGTACTATTATGAAGAAATACACAATATTGTTTCTGTTCCTGCTCCTGTCCGGCTGTGCAACAATATCAAAAAACCTTGAAGTCGACGTTAATAATGATTTTCCACATAACGAAGTACAGAAAATTGCCATAGTTACGTTTGAGACATCTCTGAAAAAGGAAGGTACTACCGGGCTTATTTTCAAATCTTCTTCCGTCGAGAAGGTAAAAACTGTTTTTACAGGTATTATGGCCAGAGAGCTAAGAAGATGGGAAAGGTTTGCAATCTTAGAAGGAAAGACATTAGAAGAAGAGCTTGAATCAAAGAATTTCAGCGAAGAAGACTTCTTGCTTACAGAAAACTATTCTCGCCTTGGAAGGTCAATAGGCGTTGATGCCATAGTCGTTGGCGAGGTTGAAAGATATGGCTACTCTTACATAAAAATGCCTTATTTCCGGCCGATCGTAGCACATGCTTTTGTAGTCTCATTTAAAGTTAAATGTATAGACGTAATTACAAATGAAACTATCTGGACTGCTGATATTAAAGGAACCTCAAAAGAAGACGGTGAAAGAGTTATGGCATCTGTGCTTATCGCAGAGGCCATCAATACGCTCAAGGCAAAGCTGTATTAAGAATAGAGTGCAGATACTACTCTCCTGAGCTATTTACATGCCGGATTGCATACCCCTTCCCATCCCATAAAACTGGTAAAAGAGACTTGTAAATAAGACTATATTTCTACGACTTATCTACAATATACTTACAACATTTTGGCTGCATTCTTACAACATATTGTAAGGAGAATAAAAAAATGTACAAAATGTTGTATTTTTTCCTTGACAATGGCTATGGCTTCTGTTAAATGATGCAATTAAACTTAAGGTGACTTGATTTGACTTGAATAGATTTGACCGAAAGGCAGGACATGAGTAAATGCTTACAGATATATTATAATGAAAAAAGGGATGAAAATATTAAAGGAATGATTCGTGAATTAAAGAAAGCAAAGGATTCTCCGTACTATAGGCGGAGGTCAGATAGTGAGATTGCCCTGATGGTATTGAGCAAAGCACTTAAAAGTGAGGTTAAAAAATATAGAAGTAATACCTAACGAAAATAATGGTAAATGGGAATTAAACGTTTTCTATTAAAATATGGTATTTTCTGAGAAATAAATGAGTACGGGGGTAAATGTGACCGGAGCCTTCATCTCCGTTACTTCAAGCCTCGCCCTCCCGTGTGCCGTCACAGCGTAATCGGGATTTGCCGTGCTCACCTGACGGGGGTCTTACTCCTTTCCCCCTCGTCGCCTGACGGCAGAAGGGCTTTCTCGTAATGCGGAAAGCCCTTTTTGCCGTCGTATTGTAAATGATTAATCCCACAGAAGCAAATGGCTATTTAATGTGGGAAATTTGCTTGAAACACAAATTTGAAGGAGGGAAGAGAATTGGCAAAGAAGGCGAGTAAGAAACCTAAGGTAAAAGCAAAACCTAAGGCAAAGCCAAAGGTAAAGGCAAGGGCAAAACCACCTGTTAAGAAAAAAGAAGTTAAAAAAGCTAAACCGAAAGCAAAAGTAAAAATACAATTAAAACAAATCGTATAAGACTTAAGAGTACTTTCATACCGGATTTTTCGCTTATATATTATTTACCAATTCCTTCAGTTCCAAAAGCCCCCATCACAAATTAGTTCCTTCTTGCACTTTCTCCAATATAGTTAGATTTCGCTTGACTTAAAGCCCTCAGATAAGTATATAGTCTCTTTTGGTGTCATATAACACCCAGCAGCTTTTTTTGTACAAGTATATTCTGTGGTAGAAGACAACCAATATTATAGAATTTTTTGTATCTAGAAAAGGATGACAATCAATGAGCTTGGTTAACTCGTGGGTAGGATACTTAACACTACTTTTATTCTTAATCGCCTATCTTCTTGTCGTTTTTGAAGAAAAGATTCATTTAAAGAAATCCAAGCCGGTTGTATTGATAGGCTGTATCATGTGGTTGTTTATTGGTATTTATGAAATAAAGCATGAAGCAGAACATATCGCCATATATTCCTATGAACATGGCAGCACTGTTAATTTTGAGGTGAGGCACGAAGGAGGAGCACTCGAATATGTTGAGCATCTTGTTTCAGAGATTGGAGCACTCTTTTTCTTCCTCCTGGTTGCTATGACATATATTAATACCCTCAGTTCTTTAAATGTATTTCAGGCCCTGCGTGCCTGGCTGTTGTCTAAAGGGTTGGGTTTTAAATCACTATTCTGGGCAACAGGAATCATAACCTTTTTCCTCTCTCCCGTAGCAGATAATTTGACCAGTGCTCTGCTTATGTCAACAGTAGCGCTTGCGGTAAGCGACGGTAACAGAAAGTTTATCGTACCTGCATTTGTCAATATCGTAGTTGCTGCCAACGCCGGTGGAGCCTGGAGCCCTTTTGGAGATATTACTACACTGATGGTGTGGACGGCTGGAATGGTGCCCACTCTTAAATTTTGCTATCTAATGATTCCGTCTGTTATTAACTGGTTCATCCCGGCGCTTATCATGAGCTTCTTTCTCCCGAAGGGGAAACCAACCGGCACAAATGAAAAGATGGCAATGAAACCGGGTGCCAAAAGGTGTATGCTTTTCTTTGCACTGACGATTGCCACAGCGGTCTCTTTTCACCAGTTTTTAGATCTTCCTCCTTTCCTGGGTATGATGACCGGTTTGGGATATCTTATGTTTGCGCAGTACTACATGAAAAGGTGGGGAGAAAAAGCTTTCTTGAAAAAAATGGGTCTCCAGGAAGAGAGACGCAAGGTTTCCCGTTATGAATTCTTCAAACAGGTGGAGCAGGTGGAATTTGATACCCTGCTTTTCTTCTTCGGTGTCCTGACTGCTGTGGGGGCATTGTCGTACGTTGGTTTTCTTACATTAGTTGGAGGAGGGGTTTATTCATTTATGGGAGATACCTATGCAAACACAGCAATCGGTGTCCTTTCTGCTATTGTTGACAATATCCCCATCATGTACGCAGTCTTGAATATGGATTTGACGATGGGATTGGATCAGTGGCTCCTCGTAACGTTAACCGCCGGTGTGGGTGGCAGCCTGCTATCGATAGGTTCAGCTGCAGGTGTGGCTGTGATGGGAATTAACCGGGAGAATTACACGTTTATGTCTCATCTGAAATGGACACCTGTCATCGCCCTGGGTTATGCCGTAAGTATCTTTGTCTGGTGGTTGGTGACAATGGGCATGCGATGAGAGCAAATCCGAATATCGAAATACGAAACAAATCCGAGTGACAAAAATACAAATTTATTGAAATATAAATCTGGTACTTAGTTGCAATAATAAGCAGTTCTTATTAAATTCCTCACCACTTCATAAGGCTATTCTGCCTGAAACAATATATATTATCAGGTATGCAAGTAAGAACCCCATTACCCAGATTACAGTTGTACCGACATGCGAGTATCTGATTGCGTCTCCGGGGTAGTCAGTTAATACTTCTGCTATCCGCGTCCTTATCCTTTCTACCTTTTCTTTAGTAAATGATTCCTCAAATAACGCAATCGCCATATTGTTGCCCGCTACCTTTAAAGCCATCAACGGATTCCTGCTGAACCATACAAATGCTTGAGGGATGGTTACAAAAACTGTGGTCTTAACCTGATTACCAAACCAGGCCAATGGATTTTCCAGAAGCCAGAGAAATCCCCTGGCACCCTTCCTGTAGAGCCAGTCCGCATCGACATTGAGAGCCCTTATTTCTGACGGGTAGATTGCCGATAGGTAAAGGAGTGTGAATGCCAACGCTGAAAACATTAGCAACTGAAGTTGAGATATTACATGTGACATCGTGTAAGGTACATAATCAACAGGGAAAGGTAGAATACTGTAAAGCGTAGCCGGAAAAGCGCCTATAAAAATGCATAACGCTGCAGCAATACCCATGGCTATTAACATATTAAGAGGAGCTTCCTTTGTCCTGATACCGGAATCATGCCCAAAAAATGCGAAAAAGGGTATCTTAATCCCTGAATGGTGAAACACTCCCGCAGAGGCAAACACGAGAGTAAACCAGGTAATAATCAAATGTTTATCTGCAGCAGCAGACATTACCATCGATTTGCTTACAAAGCCGCTGAAAAGAGGGAATGCAGATATTGATGCTGCACCGACTATACAAAAAATACATGTCAAAGGCATGGTCCTGTATAATCCTCCTAAGTCCGTAGCATTAATTTTTCCCGTACGATACATTACTGCACCCATAGACATAAAAAGGAGAGACTTATACAATATGTGTGCAAAGGCATGTGCGGCTGTCCCGTTTATTGACAACTCAGTTCCGATTCCTATCCCAACTACCATAAACCCAACCTGATTAATAAGACTGTAAGAAAGTACCCTCCTGAGGTCATTTTCAATTACTGCAAAGAAAATGGGAAATGCTGTCATCAATGTACCAATCCAGATAAGGGCTTCTGTTCCGGGAAATGACCTTGCCAGGACGTATACGGCTGTTTTTGTTGTAAAGGCGCTTAAAAATACAGTACCGAGAATCGTAGACTCCGGATAGGCGTCAGTAAGCCATGAGTGAAGGAATGGCCAGGCACAGTTTACTCCGAATCCAAAAAATATAAAATATGATCCTAATCCATTTAATCCTATGTAGCCAAATTCAATAGAACCGTTTTCATATGAATATAAGATTATTCCTACCAGAAGGATTACACCGCCAAAAAAATGGACCAGAGCATATCTGAAACCTGCATTGATTGATTTTCTTGTTTTTCGCGCCCAGATAAGCAAAACTGAACCTATCGTCATCATTTCCCAAAAGCAGAAGAGTGAGATGAGATCTCCTGAGAAGACAGCGCCTATGGCACAGCCGGCATAAAAAAGGCCTGCCATAAACTCGTTATCTTTTTTCATATTAATACCGTAAAGTATCGTTAAGAAGGCAATAATATGAAATATGTATCCCCAGACCAGGCTAAGCCTGTCTATTCTGCAGAATATGATCTGATAATCCAGAAAACTGATGACACCGTGTGTGCCCTCAGGTATAAAAATAAGATTAACGAAGCTTAAAACCGGTAGAAGCAGGAGGTATACACTTTGTACCCTTCCCTTTAATAAGGGGACAAAGAATGACCCTACAATAAATATCAATGCCGGAGGGACAATATTAATCATAATAGTCTTCACTCCTTTTAACAATTTTTCGCAGTATAAACTTTGCTGCCAGAACAAGACCTACACATGCAACAAATCCATAAGCGGCATAAAACCCTGACCACTCTTCCCATGAAAAATGAGCGTGCTTATGAACAAAAAAATTAATTATTACAAGTACCAGACAACTTCCAAAAAGGAACGTCAGGAGTATCTTTATATTTTTCGGATTATCAAATAAATATTTTTTACTCATATAAAAACTCCTTTAATTACCAATTTCCACACTAGTGTTCTTTATGACTCTCTGTTTTTGTGTGATTATTCTTTTCATAATCTGTATGTTCAACTTTTCCTGTAATAATTGATATTGCGAGATATATTATACCTATAGCAATTACAACGTAATAGGCCTTCTCATATCCTGGTTTAGGCTCATGGCTTAATTCCATTATCTCTTCTTTTTCCATAATAACCCCACTTTTAGTTAAATAAGGATAAAAACCCTGATTTCGATGTTCAATGTTAAAAATATTAATTCAAACCTGCCACAACCATCTTCGCCAGGTCAAGGAATAAAGATGGTACAAAGAATAATGACAGTGTTCCTATGGCCGTAAGTACCAATGGTACTACCATGATGATTGGGGCCTCATTTCTTTCCGCAGTTTCTCCCTGCGGTAATTCCTTAAAGAATGCCTTATACACTATAGGTAGAAAATAACAGGCATTAAGTATTGAACTTACTACTAGGACGGCGATCAACGGGATTTCCCCTGCTTCTATTGCACCCTTGGCCAGATACCACTTGCTTATAAAACCACCGAGGGGAGGGATTCCGATTAGTGAAAGTGCGGCCAGGGAAAAGGCAGCCATTGTAAAAGGCATCTTCTTCCCAATCCCGTCAAGTTCGCTTATTTTTGTCTTATGAGTCACAGCATATATAGCCCCTGCACAGAAAAAGAGCGTTATCTTTCCAAAGGCATGTATTACTATATGCATGACACTCCCTGCTATACCTGATGGTGTAAGAAGGGCTACGCCGAATATTACATATGAAAGCTGGGCAACCGTTGAATATGCAAGCCTTGCCTTCAGGTTATCCTGCCTGAGGGCGATTACAGAAGAAACTATTATGGTAAATGATGCACAGTAGGCAAGGGCTGTACCAAGCCTGAGTTCATTTAAGAGGTTGATCCCGAATAAATGAAGGACTATCTTTACAATAATAAAGATACCCGATTTAACAACTGCCACCGCGTGCAAAAAAGCGCTCACAGGCGTGGGGGCAACCATGGCACGGGGAAGCCACGCGTGAAACGGCATCATTGCCGCCTTTGAAGTCCCGGCTATAAAGAGGCCAAAGGTAACTATCAAAAATACATCACTTAACCCTCTTCCCCTTGCGTCATTGAATATGCCCTGATTCGAAAAATCCAGCGTACCTGTTGCATAATATGTCAGGAAAGTGGCGCTCAGAAGAAATGCTACAGATGTGCCAAAGAGGAAAACAAAGTAAACTTTTGCTCCCTTCCGCGCCTCAGGCGTCTCCTTATGTGCGACGAGGGCGTAAGTGGAGAATGTAATCAATTCGTAAAAAAGATAGGTTGTGAACATATTTCCGGAAAACGCAACACCTATAGTTGCGGATATTGCGACTGCAAAACAGATAAAATATCTTGTTTGCGCATGTTCATTCAGGGTTCGTACATAACCGATGGAATAGAATGACGTAAGGATCCAGAGAAAGGATGCAGTAAGGGCAAAGAATATCCCCAGGGCATCGATCTTGAAACTAATATCAAGCCCGGGAAGGACTGTTACGATAGAACATTCTATGACCTTGCCGTCAAGTATCGCTGGAAGCATGGAGACGATCAAACCAAATTTGGTAAGAGAGGCCAGGATCGTCCACGTTTCCCGCAGGTTTGGTTTATTGTTGAATATAAGTATAAGAGCAATGGCACAGAGTGGTGTGACCATTGCCAGAAAAGGTATGGATGAATAAACTGTTTCCACTATAAAATTTCCTTTAATTCCTCAATATTAATAAATTTTTACTACTGCAACAGCATAACAGCCGCCTTCTCGGCGACATACAGAGGCGCCGTTGCGCTGATTCCAAAATATATACAAAGTGCGGCAAGGGCCATCGTAGGTCCCAGCATAATCCAGGGCGCTTCAGAATACTGGGATTCGTGGTCCGTAATTTCGGTCCCACCGTCTGTATATTGTAATGCTTGTTCCGGTAATTCATCAGGGAAGTATATATTTACGATAATTCTCCAGACATATACTGCCGCAAGCAGAGAACCTGTAATTATTACGGGAATGAGGTACCACATACCGGCATGCAGCGCACCGACAGCAATATACCATTTACTGACAAAACCGACCGTAAGAGGGACACCCATCATAGAGAGTCCCGCAACTGTAAAGACACCCATTGTAAACGGCATTTTTTTGCCCATACCCCTCAATCCTGAAATATCTTCTATACCGGTCTTGTAAACAATACAGCCTACAACCATAAACAGTGCGCCTTTCATCAATGCATGATTCAGTATATGGATAATACTCCCGGTCATTGCTAACTGGTTGGCAAGGACTGCACCCAGGACTATATACCCTATCTGCCCCACGCTTGAATACGCCAGCATCCTTTTAAGATTTGTCTGTGTAATGGCAATCGCAGAACCTGCAATTATGGCGATCGAAGAGACAACAATTAATATATTCGCAATAGGGATAAAATGTATATCAAACTCTATTCTGAAAACACCAAATATGATCCTTAACATTGCATAAACGCCAACCTTTGTCGCTGTTGCAGCCATTATGCAACTTACAACTGAGGGGGCATGTGTATAGGCACCGGGCAGCCATGCATGTAAAGGGAATAAGGCAAGTTTCAGACTGAGACCTACCGTAAAAAATCCGAGGGCAACTAATACCATCTTTGAATGAAACAGTGCCGGTAATCTTTCCTGTAGATCAGCAATGTTAAGGGTACCTGTTGCCATATAGATGTAACCGATACCGATTAGTATAAATGTGGCGGCAATGGTGCCCAGTATAAGATAATTGTAGCTTGCTACAAGTGCCTCTCTTTTCTTTCCGATGGCAATCAGGGCATATCCTGCAAGAGATGAGATCTCTAAGAATACATATATATTGAAGATATCACCCGTTATGACTATCCCCATGAGTCCTGTGATGAAAAGCATATATACGCTGTAAAACGTCGATGTCTTGTCTTCATCGATCTCCATCTCTACGCTCTTCTTTGAATAAAGAGAAACAATAAAGGCAATAAACGAAACAACTACCAGCACAAATGCATTCAGGTAATCAATCGCATACTCTATCCCCCAGGGCGGTTCCCAGCCTCCTAACCAGTAACTTATCCTCCCTGTATCCAGGACAGTCATAAGGAGTGAAATAGAGATTAGAAAGCAAAAGAATGTTATGGTTGATGCAATAATCCATGGGATAAGCCTGTTTAATCTGCCTGTCAGGGGGATTATAAGCGCAAAGATAAGAGGAATGACTATTATAAGGACCGGTAACTCTTGAATGAATTTCATCTATGCTGTGTTGCTCCTATCGATATCTAGTTTTTGCTTTTCCAGGATCATGTCTTCTTCAATCGTTCCATATTCTTTATGGATGTTTATTATCAGGGCAAGAGCAACTGCAGTTGTGCTTACTGAAACAACTATAGCGGTAAGGATAAGCACATGAGGGAGAGGATTATCATAAACATGGCTCTTGTCCCACAATATAGGGGCAGTTCCATGTTTAACCTTGGACATTGCAATGTAAAATAGAAAGACTGAGATCTGAAAGATATTTATACCTATAACTTTTTTTATAAGATTCCTCGAAGATATCGTTGCATAAAGCCCTATCATCATGAGGAATATAACCACTAAATAATAATATTTTGTCTGAATTATGTGAATTATATCAGCCATAATTAACTATCGGTTCTTTCTTTCTTCGCTGTTTCAAAGAATATTGTTATCATCACAAAAGCAACTGTGATCCCCACACCTATTTCAATACCATACATACCTAAATGGCTCGCAAGGTGGTGTGAACCCAGAGGAAGTTCTGCATATTCCAGATATGCCCCTCCTGCTAATATGCAAAGTATCCCAATTCCCGCATATACCAAAGCACCTGTTGACACCAGAATGTCACTGACTTTCTGCGATATCCTCTTTCTGCCTTCATCCATACCAAATGCAATTACATAAAGAATTATGCTTGCTCCCAAAATTACACCCCCCTGAAAGCCGCCGCCGGGGCCGAGGTCACCATGAGCAATAACGTAAAATGCAAACAACTGGATAAATGGGGTAAAAAATTTTGCAACAATTCGTACTATAATATGCTCTTTCATGTGTCTTTCCTTAAAAGCCTAAACTTTTTTCTTTCTCCTCAGCAGTAATATAACAGCTGTGCCGGCGGTGAAGATTACCGTTGTTTCTCCGAGTGTATCGTATCCCCTGTAACTTGCAAGTACTGCGGTGACCATGTTAT
>Ga0208639_1001648_pt1 | contig 14303 bp, 14 predicted proteins | sample ETNtaG_33_FD_185772 | JGI IMG/M metagenome (GOLD analysis project Ga0208639, IMG submission 185772) | Marine microbial and viral communities from oxygen minimum zone, Eastern Pacific Ocean - ETNP201310SV76 (SPAdes) (version 2) | ecosystem: Environmental > Aquatic > Marine > Oceanic ...
TGAATTGGGATTATTTGATGAGAATGGTATTATTGATTCAAATGGAAATGTAGGAGAATTATTAGTAGGATCGGGTATTTGGAATGGAGAACAATTAAATATTGTAGCTATTTCAAATCAAGATTTATCACAATTTGGAGGTCCTGTTTTACCTGGTTACTCTTTAGGAAATACAATGAAATTAAAAATATGGAGTCAATTTTCTGATATTGAATCAGTCGTAGATTATACTCTTCTATCAGGAAATGGAACATTTAATGGATTGTTTAGTGTTATAAATGAGATTGAATGTGAAAATATTGATATATGTGGATTTTGTGAAGGCTCCGGTGCTGTATATGAATGTGGATGTAACAACATAGAAGAAGGTGAATGTGATTGTGATGGGAATATATTAGATTGCATTGGTGTTTGTGGAGGTGCTTCAGTATTAGATGAGTGTGGGGTCTGTAATGGTCCAGGAGAAATCTATGAATGTGGATGTAGTGATATAGAAGAAGATGCATGTGATTGCGATGGCAATATAGATTTAGGTTGTGGATGTGGCATAGAAGGGCCATCGGGATGTGATAATACATGTGGATCAACTTTAGAATATGATGAATGTGGAGAATGCGGAGGTAGTGGACCAAATCCAGGATATGATTGTTTAGATAATTGTATTATTGCTGAAGATTGTTTTGGTATTTGTGGGGGCTCTGCAATCTTAGATGAGTGTGGTGTTTGTGATGGTTCAGGAGCAACATTTTATTGTGATTGGCCATATTATATCTATGTTTGTAGTGAAAATGATTGTTTTGGTGATGGAGGAACTGGAGGTACTGATGGAGGTGGAGGATTCGATGGAGAAATTGATTACTCATCAGAAATTCAACCTATTTTTGAAATAAATTGTACAGAATGTCATTCATATGGTGGTGGATATGCAGGAGGCTTAGATTTAGGGTCGTATACAAATTTAATGGAAGGTGGTTATTCAGGAGATGTAGTTTGGCCTTATTATAGTTCAGCAAGTCTTTTAATTCAAAAATTAAATGGAACACCAGCAGCGGGTGATCAAATGCCCCTAAATGCTGAACCTCTCACTGGTGAGATAATTGAATTAATTGCTAATTGGATAGATCAAGGTGCTATAGGACCTGATGATGATGATAATGATGGAGGAGGGTGTGATGAAGGTCAAATTTTAGATTGTGATGGTAACTGTTTTGATGAAAATTTACTTGAAAATGGTATATGTAATGAAGGAATTAACGGGCAGCCTAATTTTAATTGCTCAGCTTTATTTTATGATGGAAATTGTGTAGATAATTTTGAAAATTGTTCTCCAGATTGTCCAGTTGGGATATTAGATTTTGGAGATATAAATGTTGATTTAGTAAATGATTCTTTATTAGGTCAAATGGAAATTATTATGAATTGTGAATTTGATGTTACAGAATTTGAAATTTTATTATCAGAAGGTATTAATATTTTAGAATTAACTAATGGGACAGCAATAGATAATAATTTCGATATTAATTATACTGATAGTTTTATTCAAGGTAATGGTAATGATATTCCCTTAAATTCCGGTGAACAAGTTATAATAACTATAGGGTTTGAAACTAACCAAAGTAAAATATGTTTTGATAGTTCTTTAATCACTACAACTCTTGGAATTGAATATTCAGCAGTATTAGGAGGCTGTATTTCATTAGATGCATATTCTGAGGGTTGGAATTGGATATCATTAAATAAGTCATTTGAAGATATGTCTCTAGATTCTATTTTATCATCCATTGATGGCAATGCTGAGTTTATAAAAAATCAATCAGTGTATGCAAATTATTATGATACTTTTGGTTGGTTTGGTACTTTAGAGACTATTAATAATGTATCTATGTATAAATTAAATATGATTAATAATGATGGAATTGCATTTAAAGGTGAAGAGGTTAATGTTAATGAAACAATATTGAATTTATTATCTGGTTGGAATTGGATTAGTTATGTTCCTCAAAATCCTTTAAATCTATCATTAGCACTATCTAATATACCCGATGGAAGTGCTGATTTTATAAAAAATCAATCGGCATACGCAAATTATTATGATACTTTTGGATGGTTTGGTACTTTAGATACTATGTATCCTCTAGATGGATATGTAATTAAAATGTTACAAAATGAAGAGTTTACATATAGTGAAGGAAATTTAGCTTTATTAAGTCCCACAATAATTGATATCCCTAATGATATGTTTAATTTAAATATTCATGATTATGAATATAATGCAACCATTACTACTGCATTATATGTTGATGATATTAGAGTCGATTCAAATGATTATACCTTAGTTGCTTATGATGGATTAGCATGTGTTGGATATACTAAGGGGCTTTACTTTCCTTTTGATGGTAATGTTGTATTTCCTTTAATGGTTTATGGAAATGAAGAAGGTTTAAACTTAACATTTAAAGTATATAATAATTTAACAGACATATATTTGGATATTGTAGAAGAAGTAGTGTTTGTTCCAGATATGAATTTAGGAGATGGTTTTAATCCTTTTGAAGTACATGCTTTAGAAAATCCAAATAATTATGTGATTAGTGCTGCTTATCCAAATCCATTTAATCCTGTGGTAAATTTTGATTTAAGTTTAGATGGAACTCATTATGTACAAGTAAAAGCTTATAATTTATCTGGTCAACAAGTAGCGATTATTCATGATGGAATGTTATCTGGTAATAATAAAATTAATTGGATGGCTATTGATCAAACCAGTGGGATATATTTTATACAAGTATCTATTGATGGTAAACTTGCTGCTAACAATAAAGTGATTTTATTAAAATAATTTATTTTCTAGAAATTATAATTTAATATTGAGTTTTTTATAAATAAAAGATAGTAGCCACGCTGGTCCAATTAATAAAAATTGTATATCTTTAAAAAAAGATGGTTTTTTGCCCTCGATTTTATGTCCAATAAATTGACCAATCCATGCTAAGATAAAAGCAGCTATATAGTAATTAAATAAATCATTTGATAAATATGTATGTTCTAATTTATTAATCAATAATAAACAAGAGCTTGAAAATATAAACATCCCAATTGTAATAGAATAGGACAGTCTAAAGTAAAATAAAATAGCTAAAATAATTAATACTCCTGCTAAATTTACTATGTATGCTCCATCTCCAAATGAAAATTTAAATAAAGATAGTAATCCTAAGAGAGTAAAAGTAATAACCGGAACACAAATCCAATGTATCAATTTATTTGTTTTGTTTTGATGGCTTTCGCCGTATTTATTTAGCCATTGTTCAATAGATGTATTCATATTTATTACTCCTTTATAGCGTATTTTTGCCAAAATTGTACTGATTTTGCCCATTTTTCTGATTCATAGAATCCTTTTGTGCCACCTGGTAATTGCAATTGATTTCTCATCATTGTTACAGCTCCCATAGGCATTTCTTCAATTCCTTTAGGTATTGCATGGAATGATATCAATTCCCAATCACTATTTGTGGTATCCTCATTAGACTCTTTAAGCACATCATTTCTATATATTATTAGCTCAACTGATCCTGTTTCTAGTGGCGTTCCATTTTTAGCTTTAATACGTATATAATGATCTTCTTCTGACCTTCTCCTAGTAACCTCTGCTTTTAAAATAGAATCATCATTAATTTTAACAAACGGGCAGATAAATTTGTCAGTTAGTTCATCTTCAATTTTTATAATAATAACACCATCACGGTATCCTTTGATAAAGTCATTGTTGTTTAATTTTTTTTCAGCGTATTTAGCTATTTCAGAAAAATCTAGTAAAGAGTAAGTTTTACCTGAATTAGGTTTTTGTCTGTATACAAATTCACTAACACCAACAGTAATTTTCAAATTATTTCCTTAATCATATGTTATTTCTTTTTAAGACTAAGTAGTTTTTTAATTTCTTCTTCGCTTGCAGCTTCAGTTTCAGCTGTTTTCATCCTAGATTTTAGATCCATTGTTTTCTTTTCAATATCTTTGTAAACAGATAGGTTTTTATCTGGTAAGGGTTCAAGCTCATCTTCCCATCTTCTTTGGTTTAACCATGTGGCAGGATGGGGGACATATTGAATATCTTTATATCGCCATCTTAGTAAATGCTCATGATAAATTTTAAAAATTTCATCAATATCTTTTTTTGAAAGTTTTTTCCATCGACGCTCTGCAACGATTTTAGCAACTTTTCTAGGGTATAAAGACCAAAATTTATTGAATTTTTCTTTGTTAGTCATGTCTCTATGTTAATATTAAATCAACTAAAATTACAATATCAAGTACATTAATTATGTTATCATTATTCAAATCTGCTGATGAATTAAATCCTGTTTGATATAAAATGATATTAATCGTTTGAATTACATCTAGAATGTTGATGATACCATCATCATTTAAATCACCTTGTAATTCAAGCTGCGGGCAATAATTTCCATCAGGTGCATTTTGTGGAAGTTTATTAGACAAATCTGATATTAGTTCATACATAAGAATATCTGTTGATTGGAAAAGTTCAGGTGTGCAAAGTTCCCATTCATTATCAATACCATTACATGTTTGAATATCATCTAATATTCCCATGTAGGATACCTCACACCAATAAAAATATTCTATTGCCATACACTCATAATCACATGTCCAATCATCGTAATGATACCAAGCCTCTTCAGGGTATTGATTGGGCATGTTTATAAATTGTCCACCTCTTGCTATATCCATAGCTGCGGACATGATAGATGAGTTTGGCTCAATGTCAAATTTTTCAGGGTAAATAGTTACGTGACCAACATGGTTTATTGTATGTATTACCTCTTCCACAGTTGCATCATCACCCCAATGGCCAGGCTGAGATGGATTAATTTCATTATTGAAAAGTACCGCAGATACGCCATCTCCATTATAATTGTTAAAAAAACTATTAGCAGCTTGAGAATTTTCAGAAGTAAAAATAGGCATTAGAGCAGATCTATTGGAAAGTTCTTGCTCTATTAAAGGATCATCAACAACTCCATCTTCATTATTATCAAGCAGTTCCGCTGCGATTGCAGCTGCATGTAATACTTTTTCATCTGAGATGTTTGATGGTGCGTATATTCCAAAGCAATCTAAAACATTAACATATTTTGAAAAGTATCCAAATCCAGGTTGATTTTGATTTGGGTTTGGTTCGATATTAAAGCAAACCTCATTTTGAGGCAATAAAAAACTGATAAGTAATAAATATTTTATATAATGATACATAAGGACACTAAATAATATATTATATATTTTTTTAAGATTTGCTATATAAATGTTTACCAAGTCCTATTGAATAGATATATATAGAAATAAATAGCCAAAAAACAATTAGTTTTTGTGAAACTACTTGAAGGGTAAGTGCTGCAGGGTTTAATCTAGGGTTTGGTCCAAATTCAGAGATTAAGATATAAACAAGAACCATTAAACCAAATATAATAAACCCATATGCGTATTTATTATCTATATCATTATTTTTAAAAATTAGTATTGAATATAAAACAGATGCAATACATAAACTCCTGAATATGCCATGAGCAAATAATATATGAGGATCTAAGAATAGATTAGCAGGAGTTAAGGATACACCAATACAAGATATCCCTCCTGAAATTCCAAAAAAGGTTGCAAAATAAGTTAGAATATTTGAATTAAATGTTGATTTTATTGAATAGAATAACATAATGAATGTAAATCCACATAAAGATAAGCTAAAATTAAAAAGTATAAACGATAGAGTATTACTTTGATTAGAATAACTAATGCTATTACCTAGGTCACTAAAAAAGTTTTGGGTAAAAGAATATCCGATAGTTTCTGTATTTGTTATTGTGCCTCCTGGATAAAATATCATTGCTAGTAAATTGAATGCTATAAAAATTAGGATAGCAAATTTTGGCATTTTTAAAATCCAGAATTTTTTATTAATGAAATTAAACATAATGTATTAGTTTATATAATCCTTATAGATTTATTATAAATAATATTATTATATATTTAATTATTGGTTTAAAAGTAATTATATATATAATATTTATCTTTCAAATTTAAATAAAATTTTGATATAAATCACACGAAATATGTTTTGTGGTGATTGTCACATTTTATTAATTCAGTTAATCTCATATTATCATAAACAAAAAGTGGAGGTTGATAAGATGAAGCACATAAATAAAATAAGTAATAATATTAATAATAATAAAAATGCAACCTTAAGCAATATTGAAGATGCTAAATATTTAATGTTACTTTGTAAAGAAAGATCAGACTTAGTAATTAAAACAGAATTTGGCATCGGTCATTATAGATTCTTTAAATTTAATCAAATACAAGGAAATTTTGTTATGGAATTTCAGTTGTTAGAAGATAGCTCATTTAATGACACTGATAATATATTTAAGAATATTGGCCAGAAATGTTTTTTAACCACTGAACAATATATTTCTGTATATAGTTATCTGGGCCAGGCATAATATTGGTTTTAAATATTAATTGTTTTTAAATTAGACTTAGTGAGCAAAAGAAAATCAAATAATAATAATTTTACAAAAGTTACATCTTTTGTTGTTATAGTAGCTTTTACCTTTTCTATTGGCTATGTATTCTTTGGTATTGGAAAATCCTTTGGTAAAGGAGATTTTAATATAAACTCAGATAAGGTTTGGTGTGCAAATTGTCAAACCTACCATGATAAAGAAACAGCAGATGCAGAACAAGAAAAGCAAAAATTAACATGGTGTATTAATTGTCAAAAATTTCACGAACCTCGTGATGAATAATTAAGTTTTTGCCTGAACTTCCTGAAGTCCAAACAGTTGTAAATTCGCTCACTAAGTTAGAAAATAAAAAAATCATATCTTTTGAGTCTTCTTATTCAAAAATAATTTACAACCTAGATCAATCTTCTTTTACTAAAAATATTTTAAATAAAAGAATTTTAAAAGTTTTTAGAAAAGGGAAATATATATTGATTAAGCTTAATAAAGGTTATTTAGTGTCTCATTTAAGAATGACAGGTCAATTATTTTTATCTGATTTTATTCCCAATAATAATAAATATATGCGAGCATTTTTTAAGCTTGATAAAGGATTTATAATTTATAATGATATAAGAAAATTTGGAGGATTTTATTATTTTCATAATATAGACGATTTTAATGTAAAAGTAGGTATTGATCCATATGATAAGGTTTTTACGTTAAATTGGCTAAATAAAGGTTTATTAAGTAGATCTAGAAGCATAAAGCATTTGCTTTTAGACCAAAAATTTATTTGTGGTTTAGGAAATATATATGTTGATGAAATTTTGTGGTTAAGTAAAATACATCCCCAAAAAAAATCAAATGAAATTAGAAGTGTACAAAATCTATATGAAAATATTATCATTATATTGGATAATTCAATTAAGTATCATGGTACAACCATTATCAATTTTAAATTTGATAATATGAAAACAGGTGATTTTAAAAATGAATTAAAGGTTTATGGAAGAGAACATATGTCATGTTATAGATGTAATAATAAAATTGTTAAAGAAAAAATTGCGAGTCGTTCAACTCATTATTGTAACAAATGTCAGAAATAGAATATTAACTAACTCGTAGAAAATCATTTTCTTCTATATCAAGCCACTCAGGAGACTCTTCATCTTTATATTTAGATTTAATTTCAGTTAAGTTAGGTTTAAAAACATTCTTAGCAAGACCATCCTTAATTAAAGACTCTTGAATTTTATCGCTTAGTTTTTCTTCATTAACTTTATATTTTTTTGAAGTTCCTATAGAAAAATTAAACTCATTTGTTTTGATTTTGTTATTATCTGTTATTTTCATTGCATGAATCATTCTATCTTTAAATTTTAATATGGAATTATCTATAATTTTTCTTCTTTTATTATAGTGCTCTTCTAAAGATTTTAGATACTCAGATTGATGTTTCAAATACCTTGCAAATTTTTCATAACCATCCATTTTATTTGATAAATCTGATTCATTGATATCTAATTTTTTTTCTATCTGATCAGTAATCTCCCCATTATTTTCAATTAATTCTACTTCTATAGATTGGTAATTTTGCAATATATCATTAAGTGTTTTTTTCATATTTCTTTCCTTATTTAAAAAATAAATTATATTTCATTTTAAATGATTGATGATAGGGAACTTAATAGTTTGTCTACGTTCTCTTCTTTAGCAGAATGTCCCATTAAACCTATTCTCCATACTTTGCCTGCGAATGGTCCAAGTCCACCACCAATTTCAATATGATAATCATTAAGTAATTTACTTCTTACATGCATATCATTAACTCTATCTGGGATTAATACAGCGTTAAGTGATGGTAATCGAGATTCTTTATTAACTAACATTTCTAAACCCATATCTTGCAATCCATTAACTAACCTCTCATGAACTAATTGATGTCTTTTGAGAATGTTTTCCATTCCCTCATCTACTATATCTAAAAGCCCTTGATATAATGCATACATCATATTGATAGGAGCTGTATGGTGATAAGCTCTTTGATTACCATCCCAATATTTGATAATCTCTTTCATATCTAAATACCAATTAGGTATCATTTTTTCTCTTAAATTCATTTTAGATATAGCTTTATTTGAAAACGATATAGGAGATGCTCCTGGCGGACATGATAATCCTTTTTGTGAACAACTGTAAATTGCATCAATATTCCATTTATCTACTTCAAGATTAATTGTACCTAGACTTGTAACAGCATCAACTAAAAAAATACTTTCTGGTTTAATTAAAGTTGATATTTTTTCAATAGGGTTTTTTACTCCAGTTGATGTTTCAGCATGTACTACTGCTACAACATCATAATGATTTTTTAAATAATCTTCAGTTATATTAAGATCTACTGCTTTACCCCAATCAAATTTTAGAATATCAATCTCAGCATTAAGTCTCTGACACATATTTTCCATTCTGAGACTAAAATAGCCGTTTTGAATAATTAGTACCTTATTACCAGGATCTATTAAATTTACAAAACAAGATTCCATAGCTGCAGATCCTGTTCCAGATACAGGCATACAAAAATCATTTTCTGTTTTAAAAACAATTCTTAATAATTTTTTAATTTCATCCATTATTTCTATAAATCTAGGATCTAAATGGCCAATCGTTGAAGTTGATAATGCTTCATATACGCTTGGTGATACTGAAGATGGCCCAGGGCCCATTAATAATGTTTCATTAATATTGTTTAATAAATTTTTCATATTGTTCCTTTGTACTTCTATATTTAATTTTATCTATCACGAAAGATCTTCTTTAAAGTTGAAGGGCTTCGCAGCATATTGAAACAGCCAATTAGTATTTCTTTAAATAGGTAATAATATGGAAATTACTTATTGTATTTTTACAATGAAATATTTAATAATTTAATATTTTTTTATAAAAATTTAATAGTATATTTTAATATCTCATTAAGTTAATATTAAGTAATAATCTCAAAAAAACAGGTAGAATAAATTAAATTGTGAAAACGCCTTTTAAAAAAACTTCTTTAATTTTAACAGGTTCTGTACCTGATTCTTATGAATGTATTTTAACGAATGAAGCTCTATGTTTCATTGAACTATTAGAGTTGAAATTCAGAAAAACACGTTTAGATTTATTAAGTAATCGTAAAAAAAATCAATCTGAAATTGATTCAGGAGTTTTCCCTGATTTTTTATCAGAAACTGAAGAAGTTAGATTATCAGATTGGAAAATCAATCCAATGCCAAACGATTTATTAGATAGAAGGGTTGAAATTACTGGTCCAGTTGATAGGAAAATGATTATTAATGCATTAAATAGTAATGTTAAAGTTTTTATGGCTGATTTTGAAGATTCTAACTCTCCTACGTGGGATAACATTATTGCTGGTCAAATAAATTTAAGAGATGCAATTAATAAAACAATTACATTTAAGAATCTAAAGAATAATAAATTTTATCAACTAAATGATAAGACGGCAACTTTAATGGTACGTCCTAGAGGATGGCATCTTAGTGAAAAAAATGTTATATTAGATGGTACTCCTGTATCTGCTTCAATATTTGATTTTGGTTTATTTTTTTATCATAATGCTAAACAGCAAATTATAAATGATTCGGGTCCTTATTTTTATTTACCAAAGATTGAGCATCATTCTGAAGCAAAACTTTGGAATGATATTTTTATTATGGCTCAGAATGAACTTGATATTCCTATTGGAACCATTAAGGCAACTGTATTAATTGAAACTATATTAGCTGCATTTCAAATGGATGAAATTCTTTACGCCCTTAAAGAACATTCAGCTGGTTTGAATTGTGGTCGATGGGATTATATTTTTAGTTTTATTAAAAAATTTAAAAATAATCCTAATTTTGTTTTACCTGATAGGTCTGAAGTTACTATGGAAAGACATTTTTTAAAATCTTATGTAAAATTATTAATCCATACATGTCATAAAAGAGGAGCACATGCTATGGGGGGAATGGCTGCGCAAATACCTATTAAAAATGATAATGATGCTAATATGACAGCACTAAATAAAGTAAAAATTGATAAAGAACGAGAAGCAAGTGCTGGACATGATGGAACATGGATAGCTCATCCAGGTTTATCTAATATTGCCCTAACAGCATTTAATAAAGAGATGACTGAGGATAATCAAATTAAAAGAAAAATTATAAATCCAAATATTGAAGCTAAAGATTTATTGAAGGTTCCTAAAGGAAATATTACAATAAATGGTTTGAGACAAAATATTAAAGTAGGGTTACAATATATTGAATCCTGGTTATGTGGAAATGGTTGTGTTCCTCTATATAATCTAATGGAAGATGCAGCTACAGCAGAGATATCAAGAGCACAATTATGGCAATGGATAAGACATGATTGTAAACTTTCAAATGGAGAGAAAATTGATTCTGAATTTTTTATAAAAACATTAAAAGAGGAATTAGTATTAATTAAAGAAGAAATAGGAGGAGATAGGTTTGAAAATGGGAAATTTATATTAGCATCCAAATTATTTGAATCTATGATTATATCAAAAGAATTTGATGAATTTTTAACATTACCAGCATATAAGTATATTTAAGATATTAAAAAACATTTAAACTAATTAAGGAACTTTGTAAAATGAAATATTCAAAAGATATTGAAGAAATATCAAAAATTAGAAATCAAAAATCAGGGAGATGGGATGTAGTTAACCCAGAATATGCAGCTAGAATGCGAGCTCAGAATCGTTTCAAAACTGGTATAGATATTGCTAAATATACAGCTTCTATTATGAGATCAGATATGGATGAATACGATAAAGATCCTTCAGCATATACTCAGTCACTAGGTTGCTGGCATGGATTTATTGGTCAACAAAAATTAATTTCCATTAAAAAGCATTTTGGTACTAATAAAAAAAAATATTTATATCTTTCTGGTTGGATGATTGCTGCTCTTCGTTCTGAATTTGGGCCTCTTCCAGATCAATCAATGCATGAAAAAACTTCTGTATCGAGCTTAATTAATGAATTATATACATTTTTAAGACAAGCTGATGCTAGAGAATTAGGTACTTTGTTTAAGAAATTAGATAATGCTAATGAAGATATGAAAAAAATAATTAAAGAAAAAATTGATAATTATGAAACACATATAGTTCCCATTATTGCAGATATAGATGCAGGTTTTGGAAATGCAGAAGCTACATATCTAATGGCAAAAAAAATGATTGAAGCTGGAGCTTGTTGTATACAAATTGAAAACCAAGTTTCCGATGAAAAACAATGTGGTCATCAGGATGGAAAAGTAACAGTGCCTCATTCTGATTTTTTGGCAAAAATTAATGCCATTCGCTATGCATTTCTGGAACTTGGAGTTAATGATGGTCTAATAGTGGCTAGAACAGATTCATTGGGAGCTGGTCTAACAAAACAAATAGCTGTAACTCATAAAGCTGGAGACATAGGTGATCAATATAATTCTTTTTTAGATACTGATGAAGTATCAACTGAAAATATGAATCATGGAGATGTCGTTATTAATCATCATGGTAAACTAGTTCGTCCTAAACGTTTGCCTAGTAATTTATATCAATTTAAAAAAGGGACTGGTAAAGAAAGATGTATTCTTGATTCTATTACAAGTTTACAAAATGGTGCTGATCTTATTTGGATTGAAACAGAAAAACCTCATATTGGTCAAATTGCTGAAATGATGAATGAGATTAAAAAAGTTATTCCTAATGCAAAACTTGTATATAACAATAGTCCATCATTTAATTGGACTTTAAACTTTCGACAACAAGTTTTTGATAAAATGAAAAAAGAAGGTATTGATATTTCTGATTACAATAGAGAAGAACTTATGGATGAAAAATATGATGAAACAGATCTTGGCAAAGAGGCTGATGAAAAAATTCGTACTTTTCAAGTGGATGCAGCAAGAGAAGCAGGGATATTTCATCATTTAATTACTTTGCCTACTTATCATACAGCCGCATTATCTACTGATAATTTGGCTAAAAAGTATTTTGGTAATAAAGGAATGCTTGGTTATGTTAAAGAAGTACAGCGTAGAGAAATTCGCGAAGGAATTTCATGCGTTAAGCATCAAAATATGGCTGGTTCTGATATGGGAGATGATCATAAAGGATACTTTGCTGGAGAATCTGCTCTTAAAGCATCAGGTAAAGAAAATACTATGAACCAATTTGATTAATATTTAAAGAAATGATTATTAAGTGAATACTATTGTTTCTACCCCAGATCTTTCAGATAAATTTGATAGGGAAGTAGATATTGTACAACCATTATTTAAGCATTACGGTGCTTTAAAACAAGGATATGGTCAAATTACTACTATAAATTGTTTTGAAGATAATTCATTAGTTGCAGAGCAAGTTAAACTCCCAGGGGAAGGTCGCATTTTAGTAATAGATGGAGGAGCTTCGCTTCGTTATTCATTATTAGGTGATCAGCTTACAGAAAAAGCAATTGATAATGGATGGTCAGCTATCTTAATTAATGGATCTTTAAGAGATGTTGAAATTATTGCATCTATGTCATTGGTTGTTCTAGCATTAGCATCCATACCACGTAAAACAATTAAATTAGGAAAGGGTAGTCTTAATGTACCTGTTAGTTTTGCAGGTGTTACCTTTAAACCTAATCATCATCTGTTTATTGATGAGACTGGTATTTTAGTTGCAGAAAAAAACCTGTTAGCATAAATCTATAAGAAATAATATTTAAATTATATTAAAAAAATGATTCTTTACTTATTTAAAGTAAGATATGGATTTTTTAAAAAAACCCCCTACCTAGGTAAGGGTTTTTTGAGCGGGGTGGACAGTATGCTCAACGAACTCTTTTTATCTTCCATATAGATCTATAGTCGCGGGTTCGAATCCTACCACCTCGACATTGAGAGTTAAAAAAAAGAGCCTTCATCTCTGAAAGCTCTTTCTAACAACCTTAACTACAAGGATTAAATGAACCTAATCATTTAAACTTATAAACAACATTAACTTTTCTTTTTTTTAATTTTTTTCCATGACTTTACCATTAGTGGTATCTTGGGAGCAAGTATTCTTGCTATCTGTTTAATTTGTTCATCACTTAATTTTAAACCTGCCTTAGAATGCACCTATATAAAACCGGTTTAATTTTAAACTAATATCACCATAATGATGGCATTAACTGTCTTTTAAATAACAAAAAACCCTTGCCTAAGCAAGGGTCTTTTTAGAGCGGGATGGACGGGACTTGAACCCGCAACGTCCTGCGTGACAGGCAGGTGCTCTAACCAAATTGAACTACCACCCCAAATTATTTTTTTGATTTGTATATAATAGAAACTGGTATAATAACACAATATCCTATAAAAAGTATTAAAGGTCCTGCTTTAGTACTAGCATAACTATCTACAACATTATTAGCTATTATAAGATAGCCAAGACCAATAATTACCAAACCAATTGCAAAAAGCATGTAATTTATTTTATTAAATGGTGATTCCATTGCTAAATATAAATCAACTTATTGAGTGTGAAAAGTTAAAATATTAATATTAATTAATACAAGTATTATTATTATTTATAACTAAATTATTATTATTAATATCCATGAAAACTAATAGCACACAATATAAAATAATTTTATTTTTTGTTTCGATTGTAATTTTATCGATTATATTGACTTATTTTTCTATTCTAAAATCTTCTATTAATTGCAATCAAAATTGTAATTTAGT
>Ga0208639_1001650_pt1 | contig 14291 bp, 10 predicted proteins | sample ETNtaG_33_FD_185772 | JGI IMG/M metagenome (GOLD analysis project Ga0208639, IMG submission 185772) | Marine microbial and viral communities from oxygen minimum zone, Eastern Pacific Ocean - ETNP201310SV76 (SPAdes) (version 2) | ecosystem: Environmental > Aquatic > Marine > Oceanic ...
CGTTGTTTCACATACAATCGAAAGATTGAGTATGGATCCAATTGCCTTGGATTATCCTAAATCTGTTGATTTTTTTAAAGAAAATGCCCCAAGCTTAATCAATCTAGAAGGTAACTCAATTGAGGCCGTTTTTGATCAATATAAAAACACTATAGAGGAAAGCATCATTTCAGTAGATTCACCAAGAATGCTAGCCTTTATTCCTTCAGCCCCAACCAAGGCATCGATGATCTTTGATTTGGTAGTTTCTGCTGGCTCATTGTGTGGTGTTTCATGGCAAGAAGCAAGTGGCGCTGTGTGGCTAGAGAATCAAGTGATACGTTGGATTGCTGATTTGGCAGGATTACCAAAAGATGCGGGAGGCTGCTTTGTTGCAGGTGGTACCAATGGCAATCTTTCGTCACTTGTGGTTGCCAGAGAGCAACATAGAAAGAAACAGACAGATTCCGCTAAACGTCTGGCGATTCTTTGTTCTGATCAGGCCCACTCATCAGTCAAGAGTACTGCCAAGGTGATGGATTGCGAAGTGATTACTGTCCCTAGCAATGAACGCTATCAATTAACTGCCGAGTCTATTGTAAAAGAGCTAGGTGCCCATCATAGTAAATATCAAGAATATGATATTTTTGCAGTTGTAGCAACTGCTGGAACAACCAACCTAGGCGTGATTGATGATATTGAAAGTATTGCAGAGTATGTAAACAAAAACAATATTTGGCTTCATGTTGATGCCGCATATGGCGGAGCCGGTTTATTGTCGGACAAAGTTCGAGAGCTTTATCGCGGTATTGGAAAGGCAGATTCTTTCATTGTTGATCCGCACAAATGGTTGTTTGCGCCGCTAGATTGTGCAGCCGTTATTTATCGTAACAAGCATTTAGCCTCAGAGGTTCACGCTCAAAAAGCGGCATATCTTGATATATTGCATGAAGATGAAGAGGGCGACAACCCTTCAGACTTCGCCTTTCACCTATCAAGGCGTGCACGAGGATTGCCGTTATGGTTTTCATTATCTGTCTATGGTATTGATGCATATCGCGAAGCAGTTCAACAATCTCTTGATATGGCTAACTATGCTGCAACTCAAATCAAGAAGAAACCTTATTTGTCCTTGTTGATTGAGCCTACCTTGTCCGTGGTTGTCTTTGAGCGCACTGGTTGGGATTGGCAAGATTACAAGAATTGGTCAACTGAACAACTAAGGAAACAAGTGTGTTTTGTCGTGCCATCTATGGTTGCTGAAAAACCGGTGTTGCGTTTTGCTTTTACAAACCCTAGGACATCTAATGATATCGTCGATGAAATCTTATTAACATTAAAATAATTTATTAATATTTGAAAAACTATTATATAAAGAAGCAATGATAAGAGAAATTGTAGAGATAGGAAATCCAGCTTTGCGCCAGATTGCAAAATCTATACCCGAGGATGAAATTCCATCTAAACAGATTCAGAAGCTTGTTGGTGACCTGATAGACACAATGCGTTATGCTAACGGGGCCGGTTTGGCTGCAACTCAAATCGCGTTGCCACTTAGGGTGTGTGTAGTTGAAGTTAAAAAAAATCCGCGCTATCCTTATAAACCTGACATACCTTTAACAGTATTAATCAATCCCGAGATTACCTTCCTTACCGACAAAAGGATCAACGTTTATGAGGGCTGTTTGTCAGTTCCCAATCTAAGAGGGAGGGTGGAAAGATGCCCAGAGATAAAAGTCCAAGGTTTAGATAGAAATGGTAAAGCTATCAGTTTTATCTCTAAAGGTATTAGCGCTGGAACTTTTCAACATGAATTAGACCACCTTGACGGTCTAATATATACCGACTTAATTAAAGATCCTTCCACCCTTTGTACCCTGAAAGAGTTTGCAAATAACTATGAAACAGAGTTTAAAGAACAAGTTATAGGTATCGTTGAAGAGTATGGAAGTTAACAATCTGAAAGGATTTAAGGTCAATTTTCTGTTACAAATAATGTGCTTTAAAAGTAAATTATATCTTCTTCTAAAAAGAACTACTAATATATAAGTTTGCATCCAGTTTTATCTTTTTTGAAATCAAATAAAAGATAAATTTACTATATTTCGTTAGATCAATACTTTATACTGTTTAACCGATAGGGGAGAAATTTTCCTATCAAGAAAAATAGAGATGTTTTTTTAATTAACAAAAGGAGAATTGTTTTGGAAGAACAAATTGCTCAAGTAATTGCCTCAGCACAAGTGACAAATACATTTTTTGCTGAGACATATTACTTCTTATCAATACCTTTGATGATGCTTATTCATGTTGGTTTCCTGTCCTATGAAATGGGCGCAACCCGTGTGAAGAATGTGTTGTCTTCAGGTATTAAAAATCTTTTAGCGTTCTCGTTTACGATCGTGACGTTTTATTTCTTTGGTTGGTGGTTCTACTGGGCCTTGCCAACTGGACTCACGGGGTCGGAAGGCTATATGGCAATATCTGGTATAGAGTATGCTAACGCTATTGCATTACCATGGGGCGATTCAGCCCAATACATGGGTCCTAATATGGGAGATCATGCTTCTGGTGTTTTCTGGGGCGCTTTTGCGCTGTTTGCTGCGACTACCGCATCAATCATGTCAGGTGCTTTGATTGAAAGAGTGCAAACCGTTGGCTTTACTATTTGTGCCATAGTCTTAGGTTCATTTGCATGGGTGGTTGCCGCCGCATGGGGATGGCACGCTGATGGCTGGCTAGTTACAGATTGGGGCTTTCATGATTTCGGTGCTGCTGGTTTGGTGCATGCTGTTGCTGGATTTTTCGCACTTGGTGTCTTAATACAATTAGGACCTCGTGTGGGCAAATTCAACGCGGATGGATCGGCGAATCATATAGCTGGACATAATATGATGGCTACCGTGATTGGCTTGATGCTGATTATTGTAGGTTTCTTCGGCTTCTTGATGGCTTGTATTATTTTGCCTGGTGAAGGATGGAGTTGGTACGCTGAACATGGAACTACTATTTATGGTACTCCAATGACACTATCAGCACTTGCATTTAATATTGTCATGGCTATTTCAGGCGGTATTATCGGAGCTTGGATCTTCACTAAAGATCCTTTCTGGATGATGTCTGGTGCCCTTGCCGGTATTATTTCTGTTGCCTCAGGATTGGATATCTACTTCCCATCACACGTTTTCATAATTGCTACCATTGCCGGTATCATTATAAAACCTTGTGTTGATTGGTTAGAAGGCTTTGGCATCGATGATGCTGTTGGTGCTGTTACAATTCACGGAACGATAGGTTTGTTTGGTGTTGTTGTATTAGGTATCTTTGCTTCTGGCTATCCTGGTTTGGCAGCTTTCGCTCCTGAAGATACAGTAGCTATATCTTTCGTTGGACAATTAGTTGGTGCTGTTGTAATGTTCCTTCTTGGTTTTGTACCAGGCTACATTACAGCGACAGTGTTGAAAGCAGCAGGAATGTTGCGCGTTCCAGATGCAGTACAGATCAAAGGACTTGACCCTGTTAAGGTTCCAGCTCAGGCGTTTCCAGAAAGTATGGCTAGCCCTGAATCTGAAGCTTAATTAATATAAGGAGATAATTATGGGATTTCCAGCAAGTTCATGGGACGCACTTCTTACAGATGTTGGCATGTACATTGGAGCAGACGGTGGTGCCGGTTGGTATACCGCGATTGCTGTGGTTATGTGTATTGTCATTTTAGCTATGGGAAATACGTCCGAGCATGAAAAGTATGATCAACATAAATAATATGTTGTAAGTGTTACTAAAGGGCGGTACTTGATATCGCCCTTTTTTTATTGTTTAAATTTATATTAAAGTTACGATTTTGTATCAATTAAAGGTATTTGTTAGATTTAAACGAAACGCAAGGATTTTCAGTTGTATCGGTGGAGCAGAATGCGGAGCTCACGTTAGAGATATCTAATACCTCATATTTTCTTGAGTTAGGTCAAGTACTCAAGTGCCAACTTGATGAATAATGAACATGTAATAAATGCGTATCTGAGAATGATATGAATTCAGTGCATTAGCAATTTCACTATAGCGCTAACAACAAAACCCCTGTGCTAAGTTGCTCTTGCATTTTCATTAAGCAATCAAAGAATATATCTAGACAATTCTTTGTTGGGCTATTTGAATACTAAGTCTAGAAATATATAAGGAACAAATTATGAGCTATAAAAGACACTCTGCGCTTGCAAAGCGCCACCAAAGTCTTGGTGCAGAATTAGGTGAATGGAACGACATGGGTGTGGCTTGGGAGTACAGCCAAGATGTTAACGATGAACATATGGCTGTCAGAACTGCGGCTGCTTTGTTCGACGTTTCTGGATTAAAAAAAATCCATTTATTGGGTCCTGATGCACTCGCTGTTGCAGACCATGTTGTCACCAGAGATATGACAAAAATTCCTGTTGGATGTTCAGTTTATGCCATTATTTTGAATGAAGAAGGTGGCTTTACTGATGATACTATTGTGTTTAATTTGGCGCCCAATCACGTTTTTTTGGTTCATGGTGGCGGTACAGCAATGGAGCAGGTTGAAAAATCTGCTGAAGGTAAAAATGTCATTATTCAATTTGATGATGATCTGCATGATATTTCTTTTCAAGGCCCGAAAGCAGTAGATGTATTAGCGCAACATACACCGATTGATATTCATGCCCTTAAATATTTTCATCAACAGTCAACAACATTGTTTGGCCGTAATTGCATTATTTCAAGAACAGGATTTTCTGGTGAGCGTGGCTATGAAATTTTTGCAAAAGCAGATGACATAGTTGCAATTTGGGATGGTATTTTAGAGTATGGCAAATCCGAAAACGTTATGACTGGCTCATTTAATTGTATTGATGCAATTCGTATCGAAGCAGGGTTGCTTTTCTACCCTTTTGACATGGATGAAAGCAATTCCCCTTGGGAGGTTGGCTTGGGATTTGCGGTATCCAGAGATAAGCAAGCTGATTACCGAGGCAAGGAAGCTTGCATGAATGCAATTGGCAAAGAAAAAGTAAAAGTTTGCGGCATTATTGCCGATTCAGATCGTGTTATTGATGCTGATGCTGAGGTGTTTAAAGACGGCAATAAGATTGGTGTTGTTACAGGGCCAAACTTCTCGCCAGCGTTAAATAAGTCGTTAGCGATTGTTAAGATTGATGCAGAATTTTCGGCAATTGGTACAGAGTTAGAGATTAAAGGCAGTACCAACAATTGCTTAGCCACAGTGCACAAGCTGCCAATTTACAACTCAGACAAGACTAATCGTACAACTTAGAAAATTAACAATAAATTACCCGCTTTTCTAATTTCTGATTATAGTTATGATAAGATTCTTGACATAAGTCAAAGATAAAAATCTCCTGTATAAACATAATAGCCAATAATAATCAGGAGAATAATTATGGCTAGAGATTCAAAGCATGACATTTTATTTGAGCCTATTCAAATAGGTCCAAAAGTTTTAAGAAACCGCTTTTATCAAGTTCCTCACTGCATTGGTGCCGGGTCCGACAAGCCAGGATTCCAGGCGGCAAACCGGTCACTTAAAGTTGAAGGTGGTTGGGCAGGGGTTAATACCGAATATCTATCAATTCATCCAGAATCAGATGATACCCATCGTCTTTCTGCAAGATTATGGGATGAGGGCGATGTTCGTAACTTGCGTGCAATGACTGATGCTGTGCACAAGCATGACGGTTTATGTGGTGTAGAAATGTGGTATGGCGGCTCGCATGCGCCTTGCATGGAGTCACGCTGTACACCACGTGGTCCAAGCCAGTACGCCTCTGAATTTGAGACCATGACTTACTGTAAGGAAATGGATTTGGATGATATTCAGATGGTTCAGGGTTATTATGTTGATGCTGCGAAACGTGCTCGTGATGCTGGTTTTGACATTGTTTATGTCTACGGCGCTCATTCCTATTTACCACTTCAGTTCTTATCTCCATATTACAATAAGCGAACCGATGGTTATGGCGGCTCTTTAGAGAACCGTGCTAGATTCTGGATTGAAACGTTGGAAAAAGTTAAGCAAGCTGTCGGTGATGATTGTGCAATTGCAACAAGATTTGCAGTAGACACTTTGATTGCTGATGCTGGTGTTGAAGTTGAGCGAGATGCTCTTAAGTTTGTTGAGCTTGCAGATGATTTTGTTGATGTTTGGGACGTCAATGTTGGTGATATTGCAGAATGGGGTGAAGATGCAGGACCCTCACGCTTCTACCTGCAAGGTCACCAACTTCCATGGCAGCGCTTTATTAAACAGGTTTCGAAAAAACCAGTATTAGGTGTTGGTAGATTTACCGACCCAGACAAGATGGCTGAAGTTATTCGCTCTGGTCAGCTTGATATTATTGGTGCCGCACGACCTTCAATTGCTGACCCTTTCTTGCCGGAGAAAATTAATCAGGGCAGGGTTGATGATATTCGCACATGTATCGGTTGTAATGTGTGTATTTCTCGTTGGGAAATTGGCGGACCACCGATGATCTGCACCCAGAATGCTACATCTGGTGAGGAGTATCGTCGTGGCTGGCATCCTGAGAAATTTCCGAAAGCTGGCTCTGATGACTCTTTCCTAGTTGTTGGTTCAGGTCCTTCAGGCTCAGAATGTGCAAGGGTGTTGATGGAACGTGGCTATACGGTTCATTTGGTTGATTCCGGTGAAAAGATAGGAGGCTCAACTAATAGTATTGCAACACTGCCTGGTTTAGGTGAGTGGGGTTATCATCGTGATTATCGCGAAGTACAACTGAATAAACTTGTTAAGAAAAATAAAGACTCACAAATTGCTTTGGGAGTGAAACCATTGACAGTAGATGATTGCTTGGAGTACGGTGCAGATAAGATTGTGATTGCAACAGGAGCCTCTTGGAATACGGATGGCAACAACGCCTTAACACACGATCCTGTTGAGGGTATTGATACAAGTACTGCTACCCACTTAACGCCTGAACAAGTTCTTGAAGGCAGTAAGTCAATTGGCAAAAAAGTGCTGATTCTTAATTGTGACCCTTACTACATGGCACCAAGTCTTGCACAGAAGTTGATAGAAGATGGCCGCCAAGTAACGATTGCTTCCGGAGTTTCTGTAGGTAATTATATGCACTTCACTTTAGAAGCACCCAATATGCACCGTATGATGCATGAACTAGGTATTGAGGTAATCGGTGATGTTTGGGCCTCAAAAGCCGAAGCTAATCGTATACAGCTATATCCAATTTTTGGTGATGGTTATCGTCGTGAATATCGTGGACCAGGTAAATTGCCGCGTCGTGAGAATACTCATTTCGATTGGCACGAATTTGACTCATTGGTTGTTTGTACTGGTCGTCACTCAAATACCGAGCTTTACGAAGGTTTAAAGATGAGAAAAGACGAGTGGGCCGAGAATGATGTTAAAGGTGTTTATGTTATCGGTGATGCTTGGGCGCCTAAGTTGATGGCTGATGCAACTTTTGACGGTCAACGTTTGGCACGCGAGATTGAGCTAGATGACCCTCAGCATCCTAAACCTTACCGTCGTGAAGTTGCCGTATGGGGAGCACCACACATGCCGGGCGACACTTTTGAAATTGAATACGAAAGCTAAAACAATGCTTGCATAATGTAATGTGGTTTTTGACGTAGTATTTAGGGCCTGTGCTTGCTAGTCCCAACCGGGCGGTATTATAGATCGAAATTTTATTTAACTTTATTAAAGCTTGTTAAGTATGATTAACCCAGAACATGATGCGCAGGTCGTCACACGTATTGTGCAGCAAGATTTCCCATTGTGGATGTCTGTTACTTTCTATCTTGCTGCGTTTGTTTCAACCGCTATTTTTTTCTACGGCTGTTACATTCAAGTGCGTAAATACAAACGTGGACAGCCATTCAGTTTGACTCATATCAAAAAGGGCATTGTTGATATGATCAAAGATCTGCTGAGTCACAGAACCTTGCGTCGGCGTGATCACTCTGCTGGATTAATGCATGCCCTTATCTTTTTCTCTTTTGTTTTGCTTTTTATTGGCACCGTCACCATTACCTTGGATTACGATATATTGCGACCTATAACAGGCAGGATGATTTTTTGGTATGGTGAGTTCTACCTATGGTTTTCTTTTGTTCTTGATATAGCAGGTCTGGCTTTTGCTATTGGTCTTCTGTATATGATGTATCGGCGTAAATGGATGGCGTTACCTAAATTAAATTATGCCCGTTCAGATCGCACCCAAGAAGAACCGGACTATGATCGTAGTTGGTATCGATTTGAAGATTGGCTTTTCCTTTGGAATCTAGTTATTATTATGATTACCGGTTATGTACTGGAAGCCGATCGTCTTGTCTGGTTGCAGGATGATCCTACAGTCTGGGATTATCGCTGGTGGTCGCCCGTCGGCACTCTGTTTGCCGAAGCAATGAAATCGATGTATTTAACATCTGAAGGTGCCGAATCTTTTCGTTATTTTTTGTGGTGGTTTCACGCTCTAACTGCTTTCTTATTCGTTTCATTGCTACCCTTTACCAAGGCTAAGCATATCTTTACTGCATTAGTGTCACTGGTTGTGCGTAACCGTCGTTCGCCTGCACGTTTACCAATAACTGATGCCACAGCAGAAAGTATTGGTATACGCAGTATTACAGATTTTAATTGGAAACAGTTATTGCATACCGATGCCTGCACTAAATGCGGTCGTTGTCATGAGGCTTGTCCTGCCAATGCTAGCGGCTTTCCTTTGTCGCCAAGAGATATGATATTAAGTTTGCGTGAATTATCCAATAATACTTTGCAAAAAATCAAAATACCTGAAGCGCCTTTGCTAAATGTAGTGGGTGACGGTGTTAATCAAATTCGCCCAGAAACTCTATGGTCCTGCAGAACCTGTGGTGCATGTCAAGAAATCTGCCCGGTTGGTATCGAGCACGTGCCTATGATGGTAGATATCCGACGCGCCTTAATAGAAGAGGGTGAGATGGATCCCGCGGTTCAAACTGCACTGCAAAACCTACAAAAGAAAGGCAATTCCATTGGGGAGAATAAGCGCAAACGTGCTGCTTGGACAAAAAAACTCGATTTTGATATTAAAGATGCGCGTAAGGAGCCTGTTGATTTGTTATGGTTTGTTGGTGATTATGCTTCACTGGATCCGCGTTACCAAAAAGTGTGTCAAAGCTTTGCACGCATCTTAAGGACCAGTGGAGTTGATTTTGGCATCTTATTTGAAAGTGAAATGAGTGCTGGTAATGACGTTAGAAGAGTTGGCGAAGAGGGGCTTTTTGAGTATTTGGCAGAAAACAACATTGAAACCTTGGCCGACTGTGATTTTAACCGTATTGTTACAACAGACCCGCATTCATTTAACACGTTAAAGAATGAGTATTCTGAGCTTGGCGGAAATTATGACGTGCTGCACGCAACCCAACTGGTTCGTCAGATGTTAACTGACAGTCAAATACCTTTGGCACGTACATTGAGCAAAAGAGTGACTTACCATGATTCTTGTCATTTGGGCCGTTTAAACAAAGAGTATGATGCGCCACGAGAAGTTTTGGGTAGCATTGGTGTAGAGATTGTTGAAATGCCACGTAATCGAGATAATGCGTTCTGTTGTGGAGCTGGAGGTGGTCGTATTTGGACACCAGATCCAATCGAAATCGAGAAACCTTCTGAAATTCGTATGAAAGAGGCAGCGAGCATAGAAGGAATTGAAGCTTTTGTTGTGAATTGCCCGAAATGCATGAACATGTTTGAAGATGCTGTCAAATCAACAGGTAGTGATGATAAGCTGAAAGTAATCGAGATTATCGAGCTGGTTGAGAACTGTCTTGTAGATGAGGTGCAGCCGCTTTAGTAGTGCTATGGAAACGACGCGCCATGGTTGTGTAGACAGTTGATTGAATATTATTTACAACATAAAAAAGATAGGTGAAATATGAAAATTTTAGTTCCCGTGAAACAGGTAGCAATAATTGATGAAGATTGCGAAATACGCGATGACGGCAAAAATGTCGATGTGGATTTTCTAGACTATGAAATTAACGAGTGGGACAATTACTCCTGGGAGTTAGCGCTTAATCTTCAAGAAACTTATGGCGAAGACGTTGAAATAGTGCCTTTAACTGTCGGCCCTGATGAGGCAGATGATGTTTTATTAAATTGTTTGGCTAAAGGCGGTGAACGCGGCATTCGTGTGTGGGATGATGCGCTAGTAGATTCTGATTCTTTTGCTATCGCACAAGTGATTGCCAAGGTTGCTGAACATGAAAATGCTGATTATGTTTTGACTGGCACCTTGTCGTCTGATTATTCTTTTGCTGCAACCGGTATGTGTGTGGCCGGTCTTCTTAACTGGGCTCATGCCGCGGTGGTATCAAAAGTGGATATCACACCTGATGCACAGCAGATTACCGTTAATCGCGAATTGGAAGCGGGTATTGAGGAAGAAATTACAGTCGAGAGTCCAGCTGTTTTATCAATTCAGTTAGGTATTAATGAGCCACGTTATGCTTCACTTAGAGGGATTAAGCAAGCAAAGGCAAAACCTATAGAAGTTATGTCACATAAAGATTTTGGGCTTACCGATGCTGAGGTGGGTGAAATAGGATCGCTGTCCAAGGTACGCAAAATGTACGCACCAGAGCTCTCTCAAGCCGAGTTAATTGAGGGCACCGTTGCTGAACAGGCGAAGCGAATTGCCGAAATTGTCAAAGAATTGAAAGGGGGCGCATAATGAATAAAATAATGGTTATAGCGGAGCACCGCCTAGGCGAGCTGACTGCCGCAACTTTTGAGGTGATTGCTGCCGCTGTTGGGCTTAAGCGAACGAAAGGATTTTCAGTAAATGTCGCTGTTCTGGCAAGTAATCCAGCTGAATTTAGTGCAAAGCTAAATATAGCTGGTGTGGATGAAATTATTGAGATTCAAATACAGGAAAATCAATTTCAAACGGATACTTATGAGGCTATCATAAATAGCCTATTGGATGAATATGAGCCATCGGTTGTACTAACTTCTAACAGTATCGACGCTTGGAGTTGTATGCCAATTATTGCTGCAAAGAGGCAATGTGGTTTTGCGACGGATGTCTTTGCACTTAATTACGACGGTGATGACTTGATTGCAACGCGTGCTGCATACGGTGAAAAAATGCATGTTGATCTTGAGTTTCCAGGTAAAGAGACAGTGCTTATCACCTTGCGTGGCAATACTTACAAGCCGATTGAACAGGAAGCCAGTGTTCCAGTGAGCAGCTTTTCTGCACCAAGCGTAAATGCACGGACTACTCATAAAAGGTTTATTGAGCCGGAAACAACGAGCGATGTCGACATTGCCCAAGCTGAACTTCTGCTATCGATAGGACGCGGTATTGAAAATGAAGATAATATTGAGCAATTTGAAGAATTGGCAGATACGATGGGTTTTACTCTAGGCTGTTCACGCCCAATTGCTGATAATGGCTGGCTGCCAAAATCAAGACAAGTAGGTCAGTCTGGCAAAATTGTTGTTGCGTGTAACACCTATTTGGCTTTTGGAATTTCAGGCTCCGTACAACATATGGCAGGGATGAAGCACGTGCCAAACATTATTGCTGTTAACACCGACGCTGAAGCTTCGATATTTACCATAGCAAAATACGGTGTAGTAGCCGACATGTTTGAAATTGCAGACGAGTTGATAAATCATTTTGAGTAAACTGAGTAGTTGGTTGGTCCGCTAATACACAGTTGTAGTGAGTTAAGGTAGGAGAGAGTAATCCGAATGCAAACATTAGAGAAGTTACGCGAAAGTTATCGCCTGAGAAGTATTCGTTGGGGCTTTTATTGGGCTTTGTGGTGCGCCTTGCTATGGGGACTTTGGTATATACCGGGAACCGCAGTTTGGTATGAAAAACCCTTCGTGGACTTAGGTTCTAGCGGCACATCTGAATATTTAATGACTGCTGCGGTGATTACCGCATTCAGTGCAATTGCCGTGTTATTTTCTTTGTATGTTTGGCTTGGAGTGCTAGGTAAAATTGGTGAATATGGTCGCACCATTAGACGCTTTAGAATATCTAAATGGTTTTATCTAGGAGCAATATTCGGAGGTCCTTGCGCATTGTTTGGTTCTTTTCTGGCGATTGGTTATGTGGGCCCTTTATTCGCTGCTATAGCAGCGCTTATGTATCCTGTAGTAGGTGCGAGCTTAGCGCGTCTTTGGTATCACGAGCGTATCAGCCAGCGCGCTGCAATCGGAATTGCTGTTATTCTAATTGGCGGCATTTGTGTTTATGTGCCCGGCTTGATTAATGAATTAGCAAATCCAAGTGATAGTGCTTGGCTAGGGCTACTCGGCGGCCTTATGGCTGCTTTTGGCTGGGGGATTGAAGGAGCTATTGCTGGACATGCATTAGATGTGAGTGATCCAGATGTTGGCATTACGATACGCTTTACCGGTGAAGTATTCTATTGGCTGTTTGTCATTATGCCATTGATTGTTATATTCAGTGATTATGACATCATTGGTCTTATGTTGGCAAGTTTGAGTTTTTGGCCACTAATTTGGATCTTGCTTTCGGGAGGATGTTTTGGTTTTTGCTATGTCGCTTGGTATAAATCCTTTCCCCTTATCGGCGTTGGTCGAGGGCAGGCAATTGCCGCTTTTTATGGTATTTTTGCAGTAATATTTATTGCAATTTTTACCTTAACATTGCCAGAATGGTATTTCATTATCGGTCTTATACTGACCATTATTGGCGGTGCTTTGATGTTTACAGAAAAATCAAAAATGCTTGAAATTATTCGTAACAACTAAGGTTTATTTTTTTTACTATGAAAAAATTACATATGAAGGGCTTTATATTGCAACTTTTTAAGGAGAATCCTAAGGGTTTGTGGGACTATCAAGTATGCGATGCAGTTTTGGACTACTATAGTCACAGTGGCAGTTACTGGGTGGGAGAAGTTCGCGCCACATTAACTGATTTGTTATCGGGGACTTTATTATTAGAACTTGAAGATAAGCTAGACACCAAAAAGTATTTCGGCGCTGATAAAGTGCTTATAAAGTTCAAACTTTCTGAATTTGGGCATGAAAGGATGTCTCAAACAGGATTACTATAATATATATCAAGGAATAAATACTATGTCTGAATTTTGGGGTTTTCCAGGGGCCGACAAAGCGGCAATTGTGCTTATTATCAGCCTATGTCTCCTGTGTTTGTACCAAGCTCGGAACTGGGTCAAAAAGCTTTAATTTGATGAAAATCTTTAATGCTTTATTAGATTTTTAACAATAATCGAGCAGGATCTTCAAGAGCATCTTTGATGGCTATTAAGAATTGTACAGCCTCTTTACCGTCAATGATTCGATGATCGTAGGATAGAGCGAGATACATCATAGGTCGGACAACTACCTCACCGTCAATCACTATAGCTCTTTCCTGGGTTTTATGCATACCTAGGATAGCACTCTGGGGGGAGTTTAGGATAGGTGTCGATAGCAAAGAGCCAAAAACCCCACCATTAGATATTGTAAAGGTGCCACCACTCATCTCTTCAATATTAAGTGTCCCTTCTTGCGCTCTAGCAGCAAAATCTAGAATATCTTTTTCAATATCATGCATAGCCATCTTGTGGGCGTCTCTTAGAACTGGAACAACGAGTCCACGATCAGTTGAGACTGCAACAGAAACATCACAATAGGCATGATAAACGATGTCATCCCCGTCTATATAAGCGTTCACAGCGGGAAATTTTTTGAGGGCCTCAACAGCAGCTTTTACAAAGAATGACATAAAGCCTAGTTTGACTGAGTATTTATTTTCAAAAGCGTCTTTATAGTTTGACCTCATATCCAAAATAGCACTCATATCTATTTCGTTGAATGTTGTAAGCATTGCAGTGCTTTGAGTTGCTGAGTGAAGTCTATTTGCAATCGTTTTTCTGATACGACTCATTGCAACCCTTTCTTCCATACGATTACTCTGACTCGCCATCTGAGGATGCTCCGAAAGACTTTCTTGATTATCAAGTTGTTGTGTCTCTTCAGCGCTAGGTTCTGTGTCAGTCTCTGGTTTTGGCTCAACGTCAGGCTCTTCACTGACTCCTTCCGGTTCTTCCATTGCTGCTTTTTCAGTGCTCTCTTCTGTTTCTTCAACTGATGCCTTGTCAGCGTCATCTTCTGGAGAATTGTTATCGTCTACCTTATCGTTCATAAGGCCTAAAACCTGTTGTTCGTTGACTGTCTCACCCTCTTGAGCTAATATTTCAGTTAACACTCCTGGCTCAGTTGCGGGAACCTCGAGGACAACTTTATCTGTTTCGAC
>Ga0208639_1001654_pt1 | contig 14261 bp, 15 predicted proteins | sample ETNtaG_33_FD_185772 | JGI IMG/M metagenome (GOLD analysis project Ga0208639, IMG submission 185772) | Marine microbial and viral communities from oxygen minimum zone, Eastern Pacific Ocean - ETNP201310SV76 (SPAdes) (version 2) | ecosystem: Environmental > Aquatic > Marine > Oceanic ...
GTAATGGAAGAAGAAGCTGAATCAGACAAGGAATCGCCATCCTCAGAAATCATAGATTCTCAAAAATATAAAACAATTACAAATATTGATATTCTAAGAATTATATTTTCTAGAAAAACAGCACCACATGCATTTTCATTATCTATTTTTTTACTTCTTTTAGGGTTTTTTAGTAGAAGCTCAAACCAATTATTCATAAATTTAATTTTAGTTTTGGGTTTTGGTTTTTCATTGGGTTATTTAATTACAGCTTTTTTAATGCGTTTAGAATCGGTAAAGAATTATTCTGTTGGCAGTTATCGAAAGATTCTTTTGATTCCTTTGGGCTTATCTTTTTTCATATCTGTCATAATATATTATACATTTGAGTTTACAGAATATGGCGAGAGTGTGCGAAATCTCTTATCATTAAGTTTAATCATTATATTCATAATTTGGCAATTTGCACAAGCTTGGTGGATGCGTGTACCGTTCAAGGAATTTGCACTTAAAAAAATGGTAAACGTTAAAGGCACAACTAAATCTAATTTTGGAAAATATCTAAATGCAATATCTCCACTTTTTTGGGCATTAATAGGTTTTTGTATATTTTTTATATTAGAATCACAAGGCGTTATTTTCAGTATGATATTCAAGATTGTTTGGTTAGTAATATTAATTCTTTTAGGTTCTTTAACTTTTTATTTATTAAATAGAATGAATTCTAAGAATTGGTCAGATCCTATGGTTTCGGTTTTCTCAGGTTATTTTGCTATTGGTTATTGGAGTTTCTTGGCATACCATTTAGGAGTTATGCTATATTCTAGAGAAAGACAACCTAGTTTTGTGTTTGATTTAGTATTTATGATTATTACAATTATGTTAGTTATATATTCTCTTTCGGCACAAACCCTTCGTTCAGAGAAAAGGAAAAATAGGAAAGATAGTAATAAAGTAAATCTTATGAACCGTCATAATGTTATTTTATATGCGATTTCTTTTACGGCAGCCTATGGGGCAAGTAGCTTTTTTCTTGCATCCGAGGGTACATATTTGATAAGCAATATTAAGAATGTAGGCTTTATTTCGCATTTGATAGTTATAGTTTCAGGAATTGTGGTAATCCTATTAGCCAATTATACTGCACTGGTTGGTAGAGGATTAATAGATCAAGGTTTTGTAGATTCAATACGTACCCCAAAAGATAATTAGTATACTCTTTTAAGAAAATTATGAATTGGAGACTTTTGTTCACATTAGATGCAGCCAGAGATCCAGAATTAGCACCCCATGTATATCTATTGTATTTACTTTTTTGGACTTTTTTCGTAGGTCTTTTTGTTCTTTTTGTTTTTCCAGTTATAGGTAATACTCTAGGTTTTGTTATAATTGGAGTATTGATAATTGTTTTTGTCTCTTTGGTTTGGTATTTTCATAAAAATAGTCTTTTTGCGGATTGATTTAAAAGTTAAATTCAAGACGTTTTCCAAATCCTTTTGAATTATCTATGAGCCTAATCCAAGAAATGATAAATTTATACAATATAGCTTTTTCTAAAGGTTTCGCTAAGATTTTATTATTCTTAACATATGGGAATTTCTCAAAGTAGATATCCCATTCACTATTTTCGGCTAATTCTAAATGGCCTTTTAGTTGTAGTCCTTTAATAATTTCCCATTCGAGCCCGTCATTTTGGATGGTGGCTGCGCATTTTTTTTCAATATATGAATTGGTTATATGTTCTGATTTAGGGTTACTAACAAAGAGCAAAGAATCGTATTTTTTTGTTTCAGCATAAAATACTGCAGCAGCTGAAATACCTTTTTTACCGACGGTGGCTAACGTCATAGTATTGTGCTCTTCAAGATATTTTTGGACACTTTCCATTAATATTTCAATTAGGCTTAAGTTTATAATATAGTCCGTGTGGCGCGTCATCCCCGTAGAGGATTTATTAACGTGACAACACAATACGACGTACCCGGAGAACACTTAGTTGGCGCACTTGCCAACACATTGAAGAGCGATGACGCTATTTCTCCTCCAGATTGGTCTAATTTTGTAAAGACTGCAGTTCACAAAGAAAAATCACCTACTCAACCAGATTGGTGGTATTATCGCACAGCTTCAGTTTTAAGAAAGATTGGAGTTAATGGTCCAATAGGAACTGAACGTTTGGCAAAGCATTACTCTGGCGCTCGTGATCGAGGTTCAAAACCAAACAGAAGTCTTGGTGGAAGTCGTAAAATTCTTAGATCAATTATGCAACAACTTGAAATTGCAGGTTTTATACAAAAGTCAAAGCAAGGTGGCCGTGGTTTAACACCCAAAGGCCAATCAATATTAGATAATACTGCATTTGCAGTTAAGAAAGATTTACAAAAGGAGATGAGTTCACTCAGTAAGTATTAATGTCAAGTAGAAAAGTTTACGGTAAAAAGTTACGTTTGAATAAATTAGTTAAGCGTAATCGCAGAGTTCCAGCTTGGGTTATCCAAAGAACTAATCGTAGATTTACTAATCATCCAAAACGTCATTTTTGGCGTCGTGGTAAACTTCATAGGTGATAAAATATGGCAGACGATGAATTAATGCAGGAGAGATTGTATACTATACCTTTACGTAAATTACACAAAGTACCTCGTACACGAAGAGCTCCGGTAGCTATGCGTATTGTTGAAGATTTTGTCACAAGACACATGAAACCAGAAAGAGATGGCGAAGTTTTGAGAAAATCATTGGACGCACGTAGTGGGAGTGGTGAGGACAAGCAATTATTTATTGATCCTCCAGTAAACCAATATATTTGGTCTAAGGGAATCGAGAAACCACCTTCAAAAGTTAGAGTTAGAGCTTTAAAATTCGAAGATGGCAGTGTAATTGTACATCTTGCCGAATAGGCATCATGGCATTAATTCAAAAGAATCTTTTCAATAGTCCTTATTCAGGGGTTTTTTGTGCTACTAATGATAATTTAACATTTGTTCCTCCCGGGATACCTGAAGATGATATGCAAGCTATTTCCGACGCTTTAAATACAGAAATTGAGGTAATAACAGTAGGAGGTAGTAGTGTTTTAGGAACGTTACTTACTATGAATAATCACGGTATTTTGGTTTCTAACTTAGTAAATTCACTCGAAGTTGAAAAATTAGAATCAATTTCAGATAGTTTCAATTTAAAATTTGGAATATTATCTGACCGATCAAATGCGAATGGAAATAATTTTTTGGTTAATGATAATGGTGGTTTTTGTAATGAAAATTTGAATCCGAGATCTATAAAATCATCCGAAGAAGTTTTAGGCATAAAAATTAAATCACAATCCTTGAATCAAATGGATACTTTAGGCATGATTGGATGTCTAAACAACAACGGAGGTCTTTGTCACCCAGATATTTCAGATAATGAGAGGGAGATTATGGAAAAAATATTACAGGTTCCTATTATGGAGGGTACGGTAAATTTTGGTATGCCTTTGGTTGGTGCAGGAGTAGTTTCATCCTCCAATGGGGCAGTTTGTGGCCAACAAAGTACAGGTATAGAATTAGGGAGAATTGAAGAAGCTCTCAAGTTGTTCTAATATTTTGAATAATACTTGTAATTGCTCCAATTTCAGTATCCAATTCTAGTTTAATATGTTTCCCACTTATATCACAGTGATAATCTGAGCTTTCCAATAATTTATTAATATTCTTATTTCTTTTTTCATCAGTTCCAAATATTAGCGAAACTTTTTTTTCTTTAGATAATTTAGCAACATAATTAATGTCAACATTTTTCTTTTTATCTGGTTTTGAAGTACAAATAATCATTTTACCAAAAGTATTAGCTATAGGTAATTCGGTAATTTGAATTTTACCTTTTTGTGCCAATGTTATTAATTTTTCACCGCCACTGCCAATGCTAGTTGCAGGTGCAATTTCTTTAGCAAAATCTACAGCCGTATCTTTTATTTGAAAATTAACCAAAGTTAAGTGAAAATCATAGGCTATACAAATAGGGGCAATTTTTGCAATTAATCGTCGATGTTTATCACTAAAATCTTCATTTTTTTTAGAGTTTATAACTATAATGTTTAAGGGGGGTGCCACGAGAGTGTCAGGGGAGTCCCTTTTAAGGGGGTTTATTCATGGCGTTAACTACTGATTTGAGGTTAAATATTGACCACTGAAAACAATGACACCATTTTGAAGATAAGCTTAGAGAAAGAGATGCGTAAATCCTATTTGGATTATGCAATGTCGGTTATTGTAGGGCGTGCACTTCCTGATGCTCGAGATGGTCTCAAACCAGTACATCGTAGAGTACTTTATGCTATGAAAGAGATGGGCTCAGGTTCACGTTCACCATATAAAAAATCTGCGAGAATAGTTGGAGATACTATGGGTAAGTATCACCCACATGGAGATCAAGCCATATATGATACAATGGTCCGCATGGCTCAAGATTTTTCTTTAAGATATCCATTAGTTGATGGCCAAGGAAATTTTGGTTCTATAGATGGAGATAAAGCGGCAGCAATGCGTTATACAGAATCTCGTCTAGCAACTATTGCAGATACTGTTTTATCTGATCTCGATGAAGAAACTGTAGATTTTAGAGATAATTATGATGGTTCTTTACAAGAGCCCTCAGTTCTTCCAGGACTTTTACCTGGTCTTTTAGTGAATGGTTCTTCAGGTATTGCAGTAGGTATGGCCACAAATATGGCCCCTCATAATTTATCGGAGGTGTCTGAGGCAATAAATTTATTGATTGATAATCCTTCTGTATCTCTAGCAGAAATAATGGAAGTACTACCAGGTCCTGATTTCCCTACTGGAGGTACTATAATGGGTCGTAAAGGTATTTTTGACGCATATAGCAAAGGTCAAGGTTCAGTTAAAATGAGAGGTACTGTAAAACATGAATCAACTGAAAAGAATGAATATTTAGTTGTAACAGAGATTCCATTTTTAGTTCAAAAAAATCGTCTTTTAGAAGATGTATCTAAAATGGTGCGTGACAAAAAGATTGAAGGTATTAGAGATATTCGTGATGAATCTGACCAGACTGAAATGCGTGTCGTTTTTGAATTAAAACGTGATGCGGCTCCAATGATTGTTGAAAATCAATTGTATAAACATTCAGTATTAGAGACAAGCTTTGCAATTAATAATGTTGCATTGGTAAAAGGTCAGCCTAGGCGAATGGGCTTGATTGATTTGTTAGAAGTATATCTTGAGCATCGTAAAGAAATAGTAACAAAAAGAACACAATATAGGTTAAAGAAAGCTCAGGAAAGAGCTCACATAGTAGAAGGGTTATTATTAGCAATTTCTCAAATGGATGCAGTAATAGCTTTCATTCGAGATTCGGCAGGTAGGGATGCAGTAATAGCAGGTCTTCAAACAGAATTTTCACTTAGTGAAGTTCAATCTAAAGCTATTGCAGACATGCGTTTGTACCAATTATCTAGACAAGATGCAGAAGAACGCAAAAAGGAGTTAGACGAATTGAAAGCAACAATGGAAGAGCTTAATTCGATTTTAGCAGATTCTTCTAAGGTTTTGGCAATTATTAAAGAAGAATTATCGCAACTGAATGAAAAATATAGTGATGAAAGAAGAACGCTAATTTCAGATTTTGACGGTGATTTGGCTACCGAAGATTTGATTCCACGCTCACAAGTAGTTGTAATGCGGACTCATGAAGGGTACATTAAACGTGTAGATTTAGATGAGTATCAAGCACAACACAGAGGTGGTAAAGGTCGAATTGGAATTAAGGCTAAAGAGGGTGATTTCCCGGTTGAGTTATACTCTATGGGCTCACATGATCATTTACTCTTCTTCACAACAGCAGGAAGTATGTATTTCCTAAAAGCTTGGCAGATACCTGATGTTTCACGATATTCTAAAGGAACGCCATTGGTCCAACTCCTTCAAAAATTGGATGAAGGTCGGCAATCTAAAAATGAAAAAGTACTTTGTATGTTACCAGTAGCTAATCTAACTGGTGATGGACATTATTTCTTATTTGCAACTAAAAATGGTATTGTTAAGAAAACTCGTTTAGAAGAATATTCTTCAAGGATACAAAGAGCTTGGGCTCGTGATCAAGGTTTTAGAGCTATTACTCTTAAAGAAAATGATGAATTAATAGGTGTAGACATATCAGAAGGAGATAGTCAGGTTATGCTTGCAACTAAGTTAGGAATGGCTAATCGTTTTTCAGAAGGTGAAGTTAGAATAGTTGGTCGTAACGGTCAAGGAGTAATAGGTATGCGTTTGAAAGAGAAAGATGAAGTTATTGGTATGACTTTAGTAAATGAAGAGGATATTTTGTTAACTATTACTGAAAAAGGTTATGGAAAAAGGGCTAGCGCAAGTAATTATCGTCTTACAAAGAGAGGTGCTAAAGGTGTTAAAAATATTAAAGTTGATAACAAAAGCGGTCACGTAATAGCTACTTTTACTCCCGGTCAAGCAAATCAAATATTAGCAACAACTTCTTCTGGAAAGGTAATTCGTACACACATAGAAAGCATAAGACAAATTGCAAGAGTAGGTAGAGGTGTCAAGGTAATGTCAGTTGATGAAAAGGAAACAGTCGTGGCAGTAGCTTTACATGATGAAGAAGATGAGGAAAGAAATGTAGATCCTTCACCTAATGATGATATGCCTTGTTCAGAGTGTGATGAAGGTAAATTAGTTCTTGATGGAGACAAATATGTCTGTGGTACTTGTGGATTGATTAAGGATGCGTAAAATACCAGTAAAAGATATCCACATCGATTCTAATACTAAGTTGTCTGAACTGATTTCACAATTTAGTGATGCAGGTGGTTTTGTAGCAACAAAGATAGCTACGGCAACATCCATTCTTCAGGATATGCAAAAAGATAATTGTACAAAATTCATTTCATTTCCGGCAGACATAATGGCAACAGGAACTCGAGGGCTTCTTAGACAATTAATAGAACAAGATCATGTTGATGTTGTAGTTACTACTTGCGGTACTTTAGATCATGATATAGCTAGAATTTTAGCAGATTATTACCATGGAGATTTTGCTATGGATGACCAAAAATTGAGGGAAGAAGGAGTTAATCGTCTTGGAAATGTTTTAGTTCCAGATGATTCTTATGGGATTCCTATTGAAAAATGGATGCAACCTATTTTAGAAGAGTTATATGAAAAAGATAGTCGTTGGATTCCGTGGAAGATATGGCGCGAATTGGGCCTTCGTTTAGCCAAAGAAGATAATGGCTCTGAATCTTTTTTAGCAGCCTGTGCTCGAAAGAATGTTAAGGTATTTGTTCCAGGTCCTACTGACGGGGCAGTAGGTTCACAATTGTGGTTATTCTGGCAAGATCATAGAGATTTCACTTTAGATTTATTTGCTGAAGAAAATGAATTATCAGATATAGTTCATGAAGCTAAAGCTACTGGAGCTTTGATGGTTGGTGGAGGTATCTCTAAGCATCATACAATTTGGTGGAATCAATTTAGAGAAGGTTTAGATTATGCAGTTCAAGTAACTACTGCACCTGAATGGGATGGTTCTCTTAGTGGTGCTAGAGTTAGAGAAGCAGTTTCTTGGGGTAAAGTACAACCTAAGGCAAGGCGGATAACTGTTGAAGGAGATGCAACGGTAATGCTGCCATTGATTTTGGGGCCTTTATTGTGAGGGCTATAGTGCGTGGAGTTTCAAACTCATATGAAAAAGCCTTAGCATCGTTTTTTGGTAACGGCCCAACTGATTTAGAAGAAGCAAAGGCACAGCATTCAGCATATGTTTCTAAGTTGAGAGAATTAGGATTAATAGTTAGAGAATTAGATTCACACCCAGATTATCCAGACTGTTGTTTTGTTGAAGATCATGCCATTGTAGCTGGTGATTCTGCATTGATTACAAATGCTGGCCATGATTCTCGATTAGGTGAAAAAGAAGCAGTCATAGAGGCCTTAGAAGGAGATCTAAAGTTGGAATACATGGCTTCAGGAGGGCGAATGGACGGAGGTGATGTATTTCAGTTTGGAAATAAATTTTTGGTAGGTCATAGTAGTCGTACTAATAGACAAGGCATTCAAATTTTGAAAGATTTTGTTGAGTTCCGAGGTTTTGATTTACATGTTATTGAAGTTCCAAAAAGATCACTTCATTTAATCTCAATTTGTACTTCACCTATGCCTGGCGTTCTTCTTGCTCCCGAGGGTTGGTTTAAATCGACTGATTTTCCTGATGAAATCGAAATTCTTTTAGTCCCTAGCGAGGAAGCATATGGCGCAAATGTAATTTCCTTTGGGAATGATGTAATGGTCTCTAAAGGTTATGAAAAAACTTCTGAGATTTTACTTGATAAAGGACTAAATTTACATTATATGGAGATGTCTCAATTTAGGGCAGGAGATGGCTCGTTGACATGTCTTTCAGTAATTTATGAATAACTATAATTGTTAATATAATCACCTAATACAATATCCTATGACTGTTATCGATAGTCCAGCAAAGATAGAAGACTGCAGCGGTAAACTTGGCGTTTTGATGCCCGGTTTGGGAGCTGTAAGTACGACATTTATAGCCGGAACATTAGCAATTCGTAATAATTTTTCAAGTCCAATAGGTTCGATAACACAAATGGGTTCATTACGTTTAGGAAAAAGAAATGAAAATCGTGAGGTAAATATCAAAGATTTTGTACCTTTGACTAAATTAGATGATTTAGTATTCGGTGGTTGGGATATTTTTGAAGACAATTGTTATGAAGCTGCAGTAAAAGCAGGTGTTATTGAAAAGGAATTACTTAATCAGATCAAATCCGAATTATCACTTATCAAACCAATGAAAGCAGTTTTTGACAAGGATTTTGTTAAAAAATTAGATGGAACTTACATTAAATCGATTAAAGGGCACAGGGCTCGAATTGAGGCTTTAAGACAAGATATTCGTGATTTTAAAGAAAAAAATAATTTGGATAGAGCAGTTATGATTTGGTGTGGCAGCACAGAAATATACCAAGAACCTCATGATTCGGTTTATGGTTCACTTGAATCATTTGAAAGTGCCTTAGATGATGATAATACTCCAATGGCTCCTTCAATTCTTTATGCATATGCAGCCTTAAAGGAAGGAATACCCTATGCTAATGGGGCGCCTAACTTATCTGTAGATTTTCCAGCAATGTATTCATTAGCAGCAAAAGAAAGAGTACCAATTGCAGGTAAAGATTTCAAAACTGGACAGACTTTAATGAAAACAATTTTAGCACCGGGTTTCAAAGCTAGGAAAATTGGTATCGATGGTTGGTTTTCAACTAATATTTTAGGAAATAGAGATGGTGAAGTTCTTGATGATCCCGAATCCTTTAAGACTAAAGAGGTTTCTAAATTAGGTGTTCTTGAACAAATACTTGAACCTGAAAAATATCCTGAATTATATGGAGATTTATATCACAAAGTTCGGATTAATTATTATCCGCCTCGAGGAGATAATAAAGAAGGATGGGATAATATTGATATTAAAGGATGGTTAGGATATCCTATGCAGATTAAGGTTGATTTCTTGTGTAGAGATTCTATTCTTGCAGCTCCAATAGTACTTGACTTAGCCCTCTTTTTAGATTTGGCTAATCGTTCAGGAATGCATGGGATTCAAGAGTGGTTATCTTTCTATTTTAAATCACCAATGTGCAAACCTGATTTGTATCCAGTTCACGATTTATTTGCACAAAAAGTTAAATTGGAAAATACCCTTCGCCATTTAATGGGTGAAACACTGATCACACATTTAGGTCTAGATTATTATTATGAGGGAAATTAATGAAATCAGTTGTTGTTACAAAATATGGCAGTCCTGAAAATTTAGAAATTCAAGAATTCGTAACGCCAACACCAGGACCTGGTGAGGTTTGTATTCGTGTTTCTAAAGCAGGAATAAATTTTGCAGATATTCTTTCTCGTATGGGACTTTATCCTGGTTCTCCTAAACCTCCATTTACTCCAGGGATGGAAGTTTCAGGAATTATTCATGAAATTGGACCTGATGTAGATAAATATGAAATTGGTGATAGGGTGGTAGGTTCTGGGTCCAAGGGAGGTTATTCAACACATATAATCTCTAAAGCAGATGGAGTCTTTAAAATTCCAGATAATATTTCTTTTGAAGTTGCTGCAGCTTTTCCTGCAGTTTATCTTACTTCTTACTTGATGATAATTCATCCCGGAGCTTTGCAAAAGAATGAGTCTATATTGATTCATGGTGTCGCTGGAGGAATAGGTTTAGCTTCTATTGAATTGGCAAAAATTGTGGGTGCTAAAACAATATTTGGCACTTGTTCACCTGAAAAACATGATTTTGTTAAAGAGAAGGGCGTCCTTCCAGTTGATAGGAATAATTTCTTAGCAGAAATAATGGATTGGACTGATAATAAAGGAGTAGATTTAGTTTTAGATCCTATAGGTGGAGAAAATCTGATGAAATCATATAGATGTTTAGGTTCCGGCGGTCGTGTCTGTTCATTTGGTATTTCTGATATGGCTCCCGGCAAAAAAATGAGCCGGTGGCATCGCTTCAAATCGTGGTTAACTTTTCCTAAATTTGACCCTTTAAAGATGATGACTAGTAATCGAGGTGTGTTTGGTATACATTTAGGACGCTGGAAGAATTTAGATACTCTAAATAGGGCAAGAAAAGATTTAATGAAGTGGATTGAAGAAGATAAGATACATCCTCATGTTGATAGAGTATTTCCATACGTTCAAGCATCAGATGCTCATAATTATATTCAAGATCGTAAGAATATAGGTAAAGTTTTACTAGATTTTGATTAGTTCCAAATTTCTTTGGCATCTTTTTAAATTAGGGAGATTACTTTGACAATCATAATGTCTGATATAAATGTCAAATTAAAACATGATTTGAACGATGCAGATACTCTTTTTAGAATTCTTTTTGCTTCAATTAAAATTGGAGCTCCAGCTTCCAAAAGGAAAATTGCAGATGTAGCAGATATTTCATCTCAATTAGTTGATTATCATATTGATAAATTAGTAGCTAATGGACAAATGCTAATTGTAAATTCACAGTATATGTCTCAAATTCCCTTTTCCGATAAAACACTTTATAAGTTTTTGAAAGATAGGATTATAACGCAAGAATTAGTAGACAAAATAGCAGATGGGATTGATTTTTCACAGTCAGAAGTTCAAGAAAATAAAGTAATTGAAGAAGCCATTTTGACTCTTCTTAAACTGTTTACAATAGAGTTGAAAGAATGATAAACTTCCAAATTTTTTTGGCATTCTTTTATATATAAAAAAGATTTATTCATACTATGAGACGAAGACATATGCTAGGAACGCACGACAAAACACTCTGTGGTTGGAACGTTACAGTTGGTGAGTTATCACAGCTAAAAAAAATGGATAGCAAATATGTCAATTGTAAGCGCTGCCTAGAGAAATTGGATGGCGTTTCAAATATTTTGTCTCTAGATTTGAAAATAAAAAAAAATATAGGGAATATTGCTAATGGCTAAAAAAATAGAAATTTTTGGTGAATCTATGGATACGCCAAAATCACTAACAGGCTTATCTGGTTTAGATCTAGCCCCAATGGGTGGAATTCCTTCAGGTGTTTTTGCAATTTTTGCAGTAGTTATTCTAACAGTTTCTTTAGCTACATATATGCCTGAAGATACGATTCCTTCAGATCAGACTTTAACAGAGGTTCAATCTACTTATTTAGAAAGTATATTATCAGATCGTTCTCGTTCATCCCCTGCACTTTCTACTTATGATACATGTGGATTTCTTGAAATGGACTTAAAAGAACATTTGAAAGAAGAGATGCGTGTGAATTTGGGCACAGGTTCGTACTATTATGGCGGCTGGGGAATGGAAGAGGACATGGTTATGATTGGGGAGGCTGAAATGGCAATGGATGATGGTGGAATGGACATGGATTCAGCATCTTCTACAGGCTCTGACAAAACATCATCAAATTCTGTTGAAGGTGTTGATTATTCAGGAACTAATAATCAAGAATTAGGTGTGGATGAAGCAGATTTTGTGAAAACAGATGGATCCTATATTTACATTGTAAATAATGGTTACAATGATTGGGGCGTATATCCCTCAGGTCATGTTCATATTTTAGAAATTCCTGAAGCAGGTAATGTTTCATATTTATCAAATATATCTATAGAAGGACGCCCTAATGAGATGCTTTTAGTTGATGATAAAGCAGTTGTTTATTCTAATGTTTACATTTACAGTTATTATGAAGAAAAACATCCTTTATTGCCTCATATGGAAGCTAAACATCGTCCACCACCAAAGGATGATAAACCTTCACCAGCTCAAGATTCAACTACAGTAAATAGTAAAAACTCTGAGGGAAATAAAGGTGCTAGAAGTTCAGACTCAGAGAGTGATATTGAATATGAATATTACTACCGGACAACCTCTTTTACAAAATTAACAGTTTTAGACTTGACTAATAGAAGTTCACCCCAAGTTACTAGAGAACTTTACATTGAAGGAGATTATCAGACGGCACGTGAATCAGGAGGCACAGTTCGCATGGTTTCCTACGGCTGGATGGATATTTATGGGCTAAAAACATGGTTAGATTTTTCAGATTACAAAACTTATTGGAACCTTGATTGGGAGAGTTCCAAACGAGAGCAAATATGGATGGATGTAATGAATGAAACAATTGAATATAATGACATTATCATTGATCAAACTCCTTTAGACGACCTTTTACCACGCATTCACGAAAAATTTGGAGATAATATTACAACACACAAGTATACAGAATCAGAAGATGGTAATTGCCAAAATTTCGCAGCGGCTTCAGATAGTACCGGCCAGGGCATTACATCTATTATGACTCTTGATTTACTAGAAGAAAACTTTAGCTTTAATGCAGACCATATTTTAAGCAACTGGGCTACAGTTTATGCTTCAGGAAATGTAATGGTAATGGCCGAATCAGCTTGGGATTCATGGTGGTTCTGGGGTGATGAAGAGAGTGAAAATAATGAAATGACAAATCTCCATGTTTTTGATATTTCTAATCCCGGTCAAACTGATTATATTGCCAGTGGAAGAATAAATGGAACAATTCAAGACCAATTTTCTTTATCTGAACACAATGGAAATCTTCGAGTCTGTTCTACTACTGGACAGTGGGGAAGATGGTGGCTGGATGATCCAGAACCAATGGTTAGTCATGTTTTTGTTTTAGGATTAAATGCTGAAGAAACAGAGTATGAAGTTGTAGGCCATGTAGGTGGAATTGCTGAAGATGAGCAAATATGGTCAGCACGTTTTATGGGTGATAAGGCATACATAGTTACTTTCCGAAATATAGATCCTCTTTGGACAATAGATCTTAGTGAACCAACAGACCCTCAAGTTATTGGAGAATTAGAAATTCCAGGTGTTTCAACTTATATTCATCCAATGGGTGATAATCACCTTCTTACAATAGGTATTGCAGGAGATGAAGATGGTTTACATTGGGGTGTAACACAGATATCTATATTCGATGTAAGTGACTTTTCAAATCCAAAATTAGCCAGTTCATTGCAACTCAATCCTGCATCTAGTGAGGACAATGGATGGTCATATTCCTATAGTGAGGCAACTTATGAGCACAAAGCTTTCCAATATTGGGAAGCTGATGGATTGTTGGCAATTCCAATATCCACTCAAAGATATTATTCAGATTCCCAAGAGATTGATGGTGAAATGTATTACTCAAGCGGTTATGAATATTTATCAAAATTAATGTTAATCAAAGCTGAACCAGGTACAGATCTTGAAATATATGACGAAGTTGATCATTCTTCTTTCTATGATTCTAATTACTGGTGGGATAATCCTGACGTGAGACGTAGTATTTTCATGGAAGGAGGAGATTACATCTATGCAATTAGTGAGAAAGGCATAACTGCTCATAATGTAGAGACTATGGAGAAGACTGGTTTTGCAGAATTACCCTCTAACAATAGACCGTCATATGTTGATTATTACCATGATGATGTAATTGATGCAGTTGAAGTTCCACGTGAAGAAGAGTCTAGTGAAGATTCAGATGAATAATTCTAAATAAGAGCTATACTTATTCTGAATTATTATGATTCAGTTAACTAATTTGCAAAGACATTATGTCATGGCCTCTGAGACGATTAAAGCATTAGATGGTATTGATCTCAATATTCCAGCAGGAGAAAGAGTAGTATTGTTGGGCCCTTCAGGCTCTGGGAAGACAACTTTATTGAATTG